>QFCH01000234.1_pt1:357500-417721 | contig 417721 bp, 378 predicted proteins | sample 5346071 | NCBI WGS metagenome assembly QFCH01 (sample SAMN09062255, study PRJNA434731) | Human gut metagenome, whole genome shotgun sequencing project. | isolation source: stool timepoint B chromium assembly | host: Homo sapiens | collected 2015 | reverse complement strand
CGGCATTTCCGTGATGGCTTTGATGACAGAGCTGTTCATATTCTTTGAGCTTCTGTCTGGCTTCCGGCGTCAGGTATTTTGGCACCTGAATTTGCACGGTGACGTACTGATCTCCGAGGATAGAAGGATTCTTCATAGAGACGATACCTTTTCCTTTTAGGCGGATCTGGCTGCCGGACTGAATACCCGCATGAATTTTACAGATCACGTCGCCATGGATGGTCTGTACCCTTGCTTCTCCGCCGAAGACTGCGGTAGTGTAGGGGATCTGGAGCGTTGTGTAGAGGTCCGTTCCCTTTCGCTCATAGCCAGATTTGGAGCCCGCGGTTATATGAAGAAGCAGATCGCCATTTTCACCTCCGCCGGTTCCCAGGGATCCTTTTCCGCGAAGCCGGATGGTATTTCCTGTGTCGATTCCGGCAGGGATATGAACCTTCAGTGATTGAGCTTGACCATTATCATCGGTAAGTGTAATGATTTTGTCACCGCCAAATGCAGCTTCTTCAAAGGTTATGTGAAGGTTGGCCTGAATATCAGCCCCTTTTCTGGCGAAGGCTCGACCGCCCTGTTGCCTCTTCTGGTGGAAGAAATTGCCAAAGATGTCTCCGAAGATATCATCCATGTTTCCATTTTCAAAATGATATTCGTAGAAACCGTTGTTTCCGGAGCTGTTTGCTTGTCCGGTGGATGAGTTTCCATCGAAGGCAGTGTGACCGAATTGATCGTAGAGCTTCCTTTTTTCGGGATCGCTTAAGATGGAATAGGCCTCGGTTATCTCTTTAAATTTTTGTTCAGCCCTTGTGTTCCCGGCATTGGTATCCGGGTGGTACTGCTTGGCCAGCCGTCGATACGCTTTTTTGATAGTTGCATCATCAGCAGTCTTTGAAATTCCAAGTGTTTTATAATAATCTTCTTTTTGTGACATAGAGCTCACCTCCTAGCAGTAAATCTTTATTTTTAAATTGTAATAACTGTTCTATAAGAAATATAACACTTAGAAAAATAGGAGTCAAGAGAAGAAGAAAAAAATAGACGGATACCTTGACAAAGGTGGCAGGCATTCCTATAATAGGAGTTACCCTTGAAAAAGAGATTCAGGGCTTGTACTGGTTTCGACGGGGGTCTGGAAGTTGGAGAAGCCATCCGTAGCGGGACACTACGTTAAAAGTTCCAATTAAATATAAACGCAGACAATAGAGAATTAGCGTACGCAGCCTAATTAGGCCGCAGTCGGCCCCGGATCATCCGCTGTTCGGGTTACCGGCTTCAAACAGGCGGAGCACTTCGTTCTCAAAGCTTTGAGAGGATGGAAGAGTTTATGAAGCTACTGAAATCCGTAACCTGTCGTTAGGTGACGGATGGAGGGAATGTTAATATAGCGACTGTGATGGGAGATGCTCTGGTGGATGGGCTTTCGGACGCGGGTTCAACTCCCGCCAGGTCCATTTCTGAATGGAAGAAGTTAAAGAACGCTGTAAACAGAAGGTTTACAGCGTTCTTTTTGTCTGCGAATCTGAAAGGACAGGATCGTTACAGATATTTATTCAATTTTAATATTCAGTGTTTCCAACAGACGAATGACATCGGGAAATGAAAATCTTGCAGCTTTCATCTGATTGTTGTGGATATCTATGACATACCCCTTTGCGTCACGAAAGTCTGCTTTTTGGAGATTGCACTTGAAGAACTGTGTGCCTTCCAGGCGGCAGTTCTTGAAATTGCATTCCGTTAAATTGCAGTTTTCGAACAGGCTCTCAAGAATGATGCTGTCTGAGAAATTGAATTTGGTAAAATTCATTTCCGTAAAGGTGTTGTATTTGATGCAGCAGTTTTCAAGAGCATTGACGGCATAGGGATATTTCCCAGAAGGAAGAAGGGTATGCCAGTGGATGCCTACGAGGTTGCATTTGTGGAATACAGCATTTTTAATTTCGGAATACTTGGATTTTAAACTAATTATGGTACATTGATCAAATCTGCAGTTTATAAATTTGCATCCGATCAGAGTCCCTTCCTCGAATGTACAGTTTTCAAAACTGCAGTCGAGGAATTTGCAGTAATCCAGGGTGTGATTTTGCAGTCGCTGATTTTTGAACAGCTGATTTTCAAAGGAATGTTTTTCCATGTGAGTGCTCCTTGTCTAGTGGAAAATGAAATCGATAGAGAGTATTGTTTGATTTTATCACAGAAAATCGCTGTCTAATAGTTGCTTTTTTATAAAAAGCAAATTCTCTTGACATATAGTGAGTATGTGGTAAACTACAGGTATTAAATGAAAGGGCACGATTGTGTAGGGTGAGAAGATGATTATTAGATAATTTATTTTAAGTGAAACGCAAAATATGATAAGAATGCTGCATCAGTGGCTTTGTTTGTGTACGCTTAAATAAGTTGTCTTTCGTCAAATTACTTATCCAAATGAACAGGTGCTCTATACCCTTTTATTTTTGATATGTTGATGTAAGGCTTTTTTGCGTATGCAAAAAGCCTTTTTCAATGTAAAGGGGGATGATATGATGTCGATGATTCGTGTTGAGAATCTTACGTTTTCGTATCCGTCAAGCTATGACGAGATTTTTAAGGATGTAAGTTTTACCATTGATTCTGATTGGAAACTTGGTTTTGTTGGGCGTAATGGAAGAGGGAAGACGACTTTTATGAAGCTGCTTCTTGGGAAATATGAATATAGAGGCAATATTATAAGCTCGGTTGAATTTGATTATTTTCCGTTTGAGATTGCAGATCAAACACAATTGACGGAAGATGTTTTATGGGGAATCTGTCCGTTAGCCCAGGAGTGGGAATTTATAAAGGAATTATCGTATTTAAAAGTAGACAGTGAAGTTTTATGGCGGCCTTTTGATACCTTATCGAATGGGGAGCAAACAAAAGTATTGTTAGCGGCGCTTTTCTTAAAACCGGAAAACTTTCTGCTGATTGATGAACCTACCAATCATTTAGATACCAACGCAAGAATACAGATTGCCGGATATCTGAAGAAGAAAAGAGGGTTTATTCTGGTTTCCCACGATCGATATTTATTAGATAAATGTGTAGATCATATCTTATCTATAAATCGATCCAATATTGACGTCCAGAGTGGAAATTTTTCGGATTGGATGAGGAATTTTGAAAGGCAACAACAATCTGAGCAAAATGAAAATGCATTGTTGAAAAAAGAGATTATTCGTATGAAGGAATCTTCAAAACAATCAGAAGAATGGTCCAATAAGGTGGAAGCTGCCAAGCGTGGAGCTGCGGACAAAGGCTACGTTGGTCATAAGGCTGCCAAAATGATGAAAAGATCTAAGAATATGGAAGCCAGAAAAGAGAAAGCCCTTGAAGCAAAATTGAACTTATTAAAAAATATTGAAACAGCAGAATCCTTAAAAATGCAATTGCTTGCATACCGCAAAAGTTTGTTGGTTTCTTATTCGGACGTATCGGTTTCCTATGATGAAAAGCGAGTTTGCGAAAATATTTCATTTGAAGTAAAGCGCGGAGAACGTGTTTTGTTAAACGGTAAAAATGGCAGCGGAAAAAGCAGCCTGTTGAAAGTGCTCCTGGATAGTGATATGGAATATACCGGCGAGATAGACATAGGTTCAAATCTGGTGATTTCATACGTTCCACAAGACACTTCGTTTCTAGAAGGTGATTTAAAGGGGTTTGCGATGAAGCATCATTTAGATGAAAGTCTATTTAAAACGGTTTTGAGAAAATTGGATTTTGAACGGATTCAATTTGAAAAAGATATGAAGGACTTTTCTGCCGGGCAGAAGAAAAAAGTGTTACTTGCCAAAAGTCTTTGCGAACCTGCACATTTATATGTTTGGGACGAGCCGTTGAATTACATTGATGTTTATTCAAGAATGCAAATAGAACAACTGATCTTAGAATTTTCTCCAACCATGTTGATCGTGGAACATGACGCTGTATTTGAAGAGAAGATTGGGACAAAGAGGATCAATATTTCCTAAAGAGAGTAAAACAATCAGCACCTGTTCCGAAAGGAATGAGGTGCTGATTGTTTGAAGTGAGAAGTTCTTTTCATTTCTTCTTCTATTTGCAGTTTTGCTCTTTGTTTTCTTTGGGCAGGAGCAGACTTAGAAGCAGTGAGATTACGAACACTCCGGCGACTGCGTTTCCGTTAAAAATATCTCCGATAAAGGATGGGAATGCAGCAAAGAAGTTCCCGGATGTCTGAGTCAGACCGACGCCGACACAAAAGGCCAGGGAGACAATGATCATGGTGCGGTCATTGAACTCGCAGTCTTTAAGCATTTTCACACCCTCGTACATGATGGATCCGAACATCATAACGGTACATCCACCTAATACGGACTGTGGCAAGGAGTTGAAGAATGCTCCAAGAGGCGGGAACAGTGAAGTAAGAATCATAATCAGTGCGCCCATCAGAATGGTGAATCGGTTGATGACGCCCGTCATGGTAACCAGCCCTACATTCTGGCTGAAAGAAGTCAGAGGAAGGCAGCCAAAACATCCGGAAATAGCGCTGGAAAATCCGTCTACCGCAAGCGCGCCCTGCAGTTCTTCCATTTGAATGTCCCGGCCAAGGCCGCCTTTGCAGACAGCGGTGGTGGCTCCGGTTGTCTCAGCCGCAGATACCAGATATACGATTGCAATGGTAAAGAAGGCGCCTAGATCAAAGACCGGCGTGTGCTCTGTGAAAAAGACCAGCTGTGGAAGGCTGAAAAAACCTACTTCTTGAATGGTCTTTGAGATACCGGAGAAGTCGATCATAGGAGCGATTCCGGCAATAGTAAAGATGGCAGACAACAGGTAACCAACCGCAAGTCCAACTAAAATATTCAGATTTTTGTAAATTCCCCGGAGTTTGTAACGTGATACCAGGCAGACGATTAAGGTAATGCCGCCTACTAGAAGATGGTACCAGGAACCGAACGTCTCAGAACCGGTTCCGCCGCCCCAGGAGTCCATCCCTACGGGAAGAAGAGAAAGCCCGATGGCGATTACGACGCAGGCAGAGACAACCGGAGTCAGAAATCGTTTCCAGTATCGGGCGCTTAAGCCCACTAATCCTTCGAAAATACCGCCTAAGATGACGGCTCCGATCATTCCTTCATATCCAAGGTCGGGATTGGTACAGATCATCAGAAGACTGCCTAAAAAGGTAAAGCTGACGCCCATGACGATGGGGAGCCGATCTTCCAGACGGGATATAATTGCAGACAGGTACCGATTCCGGCGGCAAACATGGCGCATTGCAGGAGTCTTGTGATTTCAGCAGAGTCCAGGGTTTGAGAAGTGCCGCGGATCAGAGCCGCGCTGCAGACGATCAGAACCGGAGCCAGGTTTGATACGAACATGGCAAGGACGTGCTGAAGTCCGAATGGAATTGCCTTCCCAAGAGGAACGCGCCCGTTTAAACAATAGACGTTTTCTACGCTTGTCTGCCGAGTGTTAGATTCTTTGTTTGACATAGTATTTTCATAGATCCTTTCTGTTTTTTGAATGTATTTTGAGTCTGAATTTCCTTATAATTATTTTATAGTATGAGAATGGGATTCGTCAAATGAATTGTATGCTTTCAAGAGGAGTTGACAAATTTTATTGACAAGGAAAGTTGTCATGTGTTATTCTAAGAATGACAAAGAAAGTTGTCAAAATGTAAAATAAAATTGTCATATTATTGGGACGGAAAGGGAGACGAAGATGGGTTTGGAAAACAGGCTGAAGGAATACCGTGCGAGGCTGAGCATGAATCAGTCAGAGCTTGGAAAGCGAGCTCATGTATCGAGACAGACAATCAGTCTGATTGAACGTGGGGATTATTCGCCGTCTGTGACACTGGCCATTAAGCTGGCGAAGATTTTTGAGGTGACAGTAGAAGAACTTTTTATCTATGAGGAGGAAGACTATGAAGAAAGAGATGGGAAAGAGTAAGACAGATTCTTACCTTAAGTTTGTTTTATGGATGGTTATCGGAGGAGCATTCGGCATGGTGGCAGGTATTGTCTTTGTCATGACCGGCAGGAATGTGGAAGCGTTAGTGAAGGGCGCGGAGGTCTGGATGAGCAGGTATGCAAGTTGGATCCTGGTGATGCTTTTGGTGATTGCGGTTGTTTTCTGTATACTCTGTTATCGGAAGGGAGAGACTTTGCTTAAGAAGCTGCAGGAGACGCAGGAGGATGAACAAGTGGAAAAGCTGGAGGATGCCTATGATTTCTGGGGAAATATAGGACTCACAGGAAGCGGCATTATCATGTATATTGCGATTGCAGTCTATGCGTTTGATATTTGCGGGCGTGAGGGTCTGCTAGTGAGAACGGGTGAAGAAATGTTCCTTGGATTAATAGGGACTGTTATGTTTCTTGTGGTGACAATTGTATGTGGATTCTATCAGGTAGCAGCAGTAAAACAGATTCGACGAAAAGAACCAATGAAGCAGGGAGATGCGGCAGATTTTGATTTTGAAAAGCAATGGCTTGCAAGTTGTGATGAAGGGGAAAAGAGAGTGTTATACGAAGCGGGATACCGGGCGTATGCATCCGTTAAGATCATTTTGCTGGCAGCTGTGGTTGTGGCATTGTTAGGAGAAGTGTTTTTGGGGATTGGTTTGTCGGCGGTGGTGCTTCTGACAGTTTGTAATGTGATTTCAGCAGTTATCTATTCTTACTATTGCCGAAAATTGGAAAAAGGAAGGCTTGACTGATAAGTGATGGAAAAGATTCACAGAACGGACATATTTGTCTGCTATGCTAAAAAAAAATAAGAGAAAATGACATCGTGTATCCATTGAGAAAAGGCTGTGGATTACCGTAAGGAGGATAGAACGCATGGAGCAGATAAAGATATTAGTGGTTGATGATGAAAGCAGAATGCGCAAGTTGGTAAGGGATTTCCTGGAGCGAGAGGGATATCAGGTGCTGGAAGCAGGCGATGGGATGGAAGCTATGGAGATTTTCTATGAGGATAAAGACATTGCACTGATCATTCTGGATGTGATGATGCCGCGGATGGATGGATGGCAGACCTGCAGAGAGATTCGGGAGACATCGGAAGTTCCGGTGATTATGCTGACAGCCAGATCAGAAGAGCGTGATGAACTGCAAGGATTCAGTCTTGGCATAGATGAATATATTTCCAAACCATTCAGTCCTAAGATTCTTGTGGCAAGAGTTGGTGCGCTCCTTAGGAGAACTCACGGGGCGAATGTAGAAGATGTGATTTCGGTAGGCGGCATCCAGATCGACAAGGCGGCGCATCAGGTAAAGGTGGATGGAAAAGAAATCGAATTGAGTTATAAAGAGTTTGAACTGCTGGCGTACTTTGCAGAAAATCAGGGGATTGCGCTGTCCAGGGAAAAGATCCTGAATAATGTATGGAATTATGATTATTTTGGAGATGCAAGAACCATTGATACCCATGTGAAAAAGCTGAGAAGCAAATTGGGAGACCAGGGGAATTATATTAAAACAATCTGGGGAATGGGATATAAGTTTGAGGTAGAAGAGGCATGAAGCACTCAATTAAGAAGCAGATGATGGGCGTGTTTATCGGATTGATGACCAGCTTGATTCTGGTACTCCTGATTATCAATGTCTGTTTTTTGGAGCCTTACTATATTCGGGATAAAAGGCTGCAATTTATTAATATGTATCAGAATCTTGAGAGTATGGTGGACGACGGAGGATTTCAGGATGAGAATACGGCGGTCAAATTAGTGCGCCTTGCAGAAAAGAATAATATTTCTTTTGTGGTAGAAGATGTGAATGGGAAAAGGTATTCTAATGTTTACGATTTTGATATGTTGATGAATCAGCTGACAGGATATCTTCTAAATCAGGCGCAGAAGGATGCGGAAGTATTAGAGAGAACGGAGCGCTACCAGATTAATCAGTCCTGGGATCCGTGGAATAAGACGGATTACATTGATATGTGGGGAACACTGGATGATGGAAGCAGATTCCTGATGCGAAGTCCGCTGGAGAGCATCAAAGAAAGTGCAGAGATTTCCAATCGTTTCCTGATTGGGATTGGAAGTATGCTGATTCTGGTTGGCGCTGCACTGGTATGGTATCTTTCCAGACGTATGACAACGCCGATTCAGGAGCTTACTGCCTTGTCTGAAAAGATGGCGGATCTTGATTTTGATGTCAGTTATACCAGTGGAGGAAGTAATGAAATAGGCAGGCTGGGAGAGAACTTTAACCGGATGTCAAATCGTCTGGAGAGTACCATTTCAGAATTGAAAAGAGCCAATAATCGGTTGAAGAAGGATATTGAGCAGAAGGAAAAGTTAGAAGAGATGCGTAATGATTTTCTTGGAAATGTTTCCCATGAGCTGAAGACCCCGATTGCGCTGATTCAAGGGTATGCGGAAGGCTTAAAGGAGGGAGTCAGTGACGATCCGGAGAGCCGTGCGTTCTACTGCGACGTGATTATGGATGAGGCGTCAAAGATGAATCAGATGGTGAAGAATCTGCTGACACTGAATCAGTTGGAGTTCGGTGATGAGGATATTGTATTTGAACGGTTCAATCTAACAGAGCTGATCAGAGGGGTACTGCAGAGTATGGAGATTCTGGCACAGCAGTCAGAGGCAGAAGTGATTTTCCGTCAGGAAGAGCCGATTTGTGTATGGGCGGATGAATTTAAGACGGAACAAGTTGTACGTAATTATATCAGCAATGCCTTTCATCATGTATCCGGGGATAAGATTGTAGAAGTCAAAATGCAGGTGGAAGATGATAAAGTTAAGGTGTCTGTATTTAATACCGGTACGCCAATTCCGGAAGAGGATCTGAAGCATCTTTGGGATAAATTCTATAAGGTGGATAAGGCGCATACAAGGGAATACGGCGGCAATGGAATCGGTCTTTCTATTGTTAAGGCGATTATGGAGTCGTTCCACCAGCGCTATGGGGTGAAGAATTATGGAAATGGCGTTGAATTCTGGTTTGAACTTGATGTAAAATAGGCATATGAATGAGATGACTAGGGCAAGCAAGGAAAGGCGGGGGCAAAAATGGTAGCGATCATTGATTATGATGCGGGAAATATCAAAAGTGTTGAAAAGGCCATGAAGCTTCTAAAGCAGGAGGTTGTGGTGACGCGGGATCCAGAGACGATTCTTAGTGCGGATAAAGTGATTCTTCCGGGAGTTGGTTCTTTTGGTGATGCAATGGGAAAGATCCGACAGTATGATCTGGAAAAAGTAATCCATGAAGTTGTGGAACGGCGGATTCCCTTTTTAGGAATTTGTCTGGGATTGCAGCTTTTGTTTGAAAGAAGTGAGGAAAGTCCGGGAGTGCAGGGGCTGGGAATTCTAAAGGGAGAGATCTTGAGGATTCCGGAGACGGAAGGCTTGAAGGTTCCACATATGGGATGGAACTCCCTGGAATTTTCAGGAGATGGAAGGCTGTTTCGGGGAATCCCGGAAGATGCATATGTGTATTTTGTACACTCCTATTATCTGAAAGCAGAGGAGCCGGAGATTGTGACGGCCAGGACGGAGTATGGAACGGAGATTCATGCGTCGGTGGAAAAAGGTCAGATATTTGCCTGTCAGTTCCATCCGGAAAAGAGCAGTGATGTGGGTCTTCGGATTCTAAAGAATTTTGTGGAATTATAAAAACATGGATGCCTAAGAGGAGGAGAATGATATGCATACAAAGAGGATCATTCCATGCCTGGACGTCTGTAATGGGCGCGTGGTAAAGGGCGTGAATTTTGTGGATCTTAAAGATGCCGGAGATCCGGTGGAAATCGGAATGGCGTATGATAAGGCTGGCGCAGACGAATTGGTATTTCTTGATATTACAGCATCATCCGATGGAAGGAATACGGTAGTAGACATGGTTCGCAAAGTGGCAGAACAGATCTTTATTCCGTTTACCGTAGGCGGAGGAATTCGTACCGTTGATGATTTTAAAGCGCTTCTAAGAGAAGGAGCAGATAAAATTTCGATCAATTCTTCTGCGATTAATACACCGCGATTAATTTCGGATGCGGCCGATAAGTTTGGAAGTCAATGCGTGGTGGTTGCCATTGATGCGAGAAAACGAGAAGATGGAAGCGGATGGAATATTTATAAAAACGGCGGTCGAATTGATGTGGGCATTGATGCAGTAGAATGGGCAAGAGAAGTGGAAAGGCTTGGAGCTGGTGAGATTTTGCTGACCAGCATGGACGGAGACGGGACGAAAGCAGGATATGATCTGGAACTGACCAGAGCTATTGCAGAAGCGGTATCTATTCCGGTCATTGCATCAGGAGGCGCCGGGAAAGTGGAACATTTTTACGATGCGCTTACAGAAGGAAAGGCAGATGCGGCGCTTGCGGCATCGCTATTCCATTATAAAGAATTAGAGATACGGGAAGTGAAAGAGTATCTTCGTGACAGAGGAGTCTCGGTAAGGTTATAGATGTGAGGAGGGCAAAGGGTTTGGCAGCGATTAACAATGACTGGCTAGAAGCGTTAAAGGATGAATTTCACAAGCCTTATTATAAGAAATTATTTGATACAGTAAATGAGGAGTACCGGACGAGATTAATCTTTCCGCCGGCGGATGATATTTTTAATGCTTTTCATCTGACGCCTCTTCATAAAGTTAAAGTGGTGATTTTGGGTCAGGATCCCTATCATAATAACGGACAGGCACATGGCCTTTGCTTTTCGGTGAAGAAGGGGGTGGCAGTGCCACCGTCACTGGTGAATATTTATCAGGAACTTCGGGATGATCTGGGGTGTGATATTCCAGATCATGGATGCTTAACCAAATGGGCAGAGCAAGGTGTACTGATGCTTAATACCGTATTGACCGTGCGGGCACATCAGGCAAATTCTCACAGGGGAATTGGCTGGGAGGAGTTTACGGATGCTGCAATTATGGCGCTGAATAAAGAGGATCGGCCGATGGTGTTTATTCTATGGGGGGCCCCGGCGCAGCGGAAAGAGAAAATGTTAAATAATCCGAAGCATCTGATCTTAAAAGCGCCACACCCAAGTCCGTTATCCGCTTATCGCGGCTTTTTCGGAAGTAAGCCATTTAGTCAGACGAATACATTTCTTGAAAATCATGGAGTGGAACCAATAGACTGGCAGATAGAGCCATAGCTGAAGTGTCAGAGGAAGGGGAGGCAGATGGGCAAGCGATATGATCTGGTTATTATTGGAGCAGGACCAGGAGGGTACATAGCGGCGAAGAAGGCGGCAAAAGCAGGAATGTCCGTTGTTATTATTGATAAAGGAGAAGTTGGCGGAACCTGCATGAATCGTGGCTGTATTCCGACAAAAGCTCTCATCCATGCATCGACGCTGTATCGGGAGATGACAGAGTGTGAAAAATTCGGACTTTATGCAGAGCAGGTAGGATTTGATCTGCAGAAGATTTTTGAGTATAAAGATCTGTCCGCTTCAAAAATGAGGGAGGAACTGAAAAAAGAATTCTCAGAGCTTGGCATTCGTTTTGTGAAGGGGACTGCGACGATCCAAAGTGACAGGAGAGTCCGAGTTGCTTTAGATGCTAAGGAAATGGAGTATCTGGAAGGGGAAAATATTCTAATTGCCACTGGGGCAAAAGCGAAGAAGGTAGATCTTCCGGGGATGGATTTGCCGGGAGTGATGACCAGCGAAGAACTTTTGACTTCGGATGCAAGCCAGTATGAAAGCCTTCTGATTCTAGGCGGCGGAGTGATTGGAATTGAGTTGGCAACGGTATTCAATGCATTGGGGACAAAGGTCACGATCGTGGAGATCGCAGACAGACTGCTTCCGAATATGGATTTGGAATTCTCAGAGACTTTAGAAGAGATTTTACGAAATCGTGGAATACGGATCTGCAAAGAGAGTATTTTGGAGAAGATCGAAAAGAAAGCTGAAAATGGAAAAGATGGATTGAGCTGTCATTTTGTTTATCAGGGAGAAACACAGGAAGAGAAGGTAGATGCCGTTCTGGTGTCGGTAGGGCGAAGTGCGGATACGGAGCATTTGTTTGATCCGGATGTACAGATTCGCTTGTCAGGAGGAAAGGTTGTTGTTGATGATTTCTATATGACCAGTATGCCAGGTGTGTATGCTATCGGAGATGTGATTGGTGGAATTCAGCTTGCGCATGTGGCTTCTGCACAGGCGACTTATGTAGTGGAGCGGATGAATCAAATGAGACCTTCCGTCATTATTGAGATGGTTCCAAGCTGCCTGTTTACGTCAATTTCCATTGTTCCAAGCTGTCTGTACACAGATCCGGAGATCGCATCTGTAGGGATTACAGAAGAGGAGGCACGGAAGAAGGGGATTATGCTTCGCTGTGGGAAGTATGTGATGGACGTAAATGGACAGTCTATTATCGCCAGAGAAGAAAGAGGATTTATTAAGTTACTGTTCGCATCTGACAGTGATGTGCTTCTTGGCGCACAGATGATGTGTCCGAGGGCAACGGATATGATCGGAGAGATGGCGACAGCCATTGCGAATGGCTTGACGTCCACACAGCTTATGTATGCCATGCGTGCGCATCCAACCTTTAATGAGGCGATTTCCTGCGCGGTGGAAAACAGCAGAGAGGATAGACCAAGGTGGTAGATTTGGTATTATGTGATGGAAAAAGTTGATGAAAGCCTGTTCAGGAATAGCCTGGAGGGGCTTTTTTGATTACAAAAGAAAAGATAAGAAATATCTATTGACAAATCCGTCTTGATATGATTATATTTAGGTATGAACATATGAATAGTTGTTCATGTGTTAAAACGAGAAAGATAGAGAATATATGAATTACAGGAGGGATAGATATGACAAGTAAGGAAGGACATCATCACGATACCTGTGGCTGTGGTCACGATCACCATCATCACGACACCTGTGGCTGCGGTCATGATCACCATCATCACGACACCTGTGGCTGCGGTCACAGCCATACACACGATGACCATAGTCATATGCAGGAAGAGCACGGACAGACGGAGCGGGAAGAATCGGTTGTGATGCCGGAAAATGTGAAGAAGCAGGTCTATATTTTGGAAAATCTAGGATGTGCCAATTGTGCAGCGAAGATGGAGAGACAGATTCGAAATCTTTCGGGGGTGAAGGCAGCAACCCTTACTTATGCGACAAAACAGCTGGTTGTTGTAGCGGATGATCCAGAGCACCTATATCCGCAAATTAAGAAAATCTGTACTTCCATTGAGGATGGAGTTGAGGTGGTTCCACGAGAAGAAGTAGAAGAGAGAAAGAATGAGAAAAAGACAGAGTCTATTTATCAGAAGAACCGGAAAAGCTTTCAGGCAATCGGCGCCGGAGCGGTCTTGTTTGTAGCTGGTCAGGTGTTGGAGCATATGATGCCAAAATCAGCTTTGATCGTGGTAATATTTGTGGCTGCCTATGTGATTTTAGGAGCGCACATTGTGTGGACGGCGCTTAAGAACCTGACAAAAGGTCATGTGTTTGATGAAAATTTTCTTATGAGCGTAGCTACACTGGCAGCATTTGCAATTGGGGATTTTGCAGAGGCGGTTGGCGTGATGTTGTTCTACCGGGTGGGGGAACTGTTTGAAGATATTGCGGTCAGCAGAAGTCGTTCTCAGATTATGGAAGCGGTGGATTTAAGACCAGAGGTTGTCCAGGTGGTGACGGCCGAAGGAGTACGGTCGATTCCGGCGAAGGATGCTAAAGTGGGAGATATCCTGATGATCCGGCCAGGTGACCGCATCCCGTTGGACGGAACGATTGTGGATGGGGAAAGTCAGATTGATACGTCTCCGGTAACAGGTGAACCGGTGCCGGTCAGTGTCTATCCGGGAGTGGAAGTTTACTCTGGATGTGTGAATGATCAGGGTGTATTGAAGCTGGAGGTAAAGAAGCCGCTAGAAGAATCTATGGTATCTAGAATTATGGATTCGGTAGAAAATGCAGCGGCAAGTAAACCGAAGATTGACCGGTTTATTACCAAATTTGCAAGAATCTACACACCGATTGTAGTGCTGGCGGCAGTGTTGACAGCGGTAGTGCCGTCATTGATGACAGGAGAGTGGAGGTACTGGATCTATACGGCGATTACATTCCTTGTTATCAGTTGTCCATGTGCATTGGTATTGAGCGTTCCGCTTGCGTTTTTCTCTGGAATTGGAGCAGGTTCTAAAAAAGGAATTCTCTTCAAGGGCGGGCTTGCTATGGAAGCGCTGAAAGATATCAAAGCAGTAGTAATGGATAAAACAGGGACGCTTACCAGAGGAAATTTCGTGGTACAGAAAACGGTAAGTACAGGAAGACTGACGGAAAAGCAGATTTTGACGATGGCGGCGGACTGTGAACTTGCTTCCACCCATCCAATCGGGCGAAGTGTTGTTCAGGCGGCAGAGGAAAAGCACTGTAAGCTGATCCGTCCAAAAGAGGTGCAGGAGATTTCCGGAAAAGGAATCTTCGCGGTATTTCCAGAGGGGACGGTACTGTGCGGAAGCCGGGGGCTTATGGAACATTACGGCGTGGATGTATCCGGTTACCGAAAGGAAGGCTATGGAACGGAAGTGCTTGTAGCGGTAGATGGAAGACTGGAAGGATATCTGGTTGTGGCAGATGTGATTAAACCGGAAGCCAAAGAGGCTGTTGGAAGGCTGAAGCGTCAGCATATGATAACTGCTATGCTGACGGGAGACGCAAAAAGAAACGCAAAAGCAGTAGCTTGTGAGGTGGAAATTGATGAAGTGTACGCACAGCTTTTACCAGAGGAAAAACTGACCCATCTTAAGAAGATTCGGACGGATCATGGAGCTGTAATGTTCGTGGGAGATGGAATCAACGATGCGCCGGTATTGGCGGGAGCTGATGTGGGCGCGGCGATGGGAAGTGGAGCAGATGCAGCGATTGAAGCGGCAGATGTGGTGTTTATGACGTCTTCGGTAGATGCGATTCCGGAAGCCGTGGAGATTGCAAGGCGTACCGGAAGGATTGCTATGCAGAATGTGATCTTTGCGCTGGCAGTAAAATTTTTGATTATGGTACTTGGGTTTGTAGGATGTGCAAATATGTGGATGGCGGTGTTCGCCGATACAGGAGTAGCCATGCTTTGTGTACTGAATTCTGTCAGAATTCTGTATTCCAAAAGAAAAGCGTAAGAAATCATTACAGAATTATTAACTTTCGTGTCAATTTATGCCAAGTGGTTGAAATGAAGAAGACCATTTGGCATAATTATTAAGTATATAATGAAAGGAAGAAATATATGAAGAAGACGGAAGTCGAATGTTGTACGGTGACATGCATTCACGACAATACAGTCCGCAGAGTTCGAGAAATGATGCCTGCGGAAGAGAAGATGAAAGAACTGGCTGATTTTTATAAGGTGTTTGGAGATGCAACCAGAATCAAGATTCTGTGTGTATTGCTGGAATCGGAAGTGTGTGTGTGCGACCTTGCCGAGATATTGGGAATGACACAGTCTGCGATCTCCCATCAACTTCGGGTGCTGAAGCAGATGAAGCTTGTGAAGAATAGGCGGGAAGGAAAGACGGTGTATTATTCGTTGGCAGATGATCATATTCTGACTATTATCAGCCAGGGAATGGAACATATCGCGGAATAGTGTTCATATAGTTATTTGAAGGGATTGCTATGACGAAGGAACTGAAGATAAGAAGTATCATATATGGAATAGGCATGCTGATCTATGCGTGTGCGGTGATGGTGACCAGAAAGCATACAGTGGCGGATGAGGTTCAGTTTGTCTGGTTTCTGGCAGCGTATCTGGTGATTGGATTCGGTGCATTTCAGAAGCTGGCGGAACAGATTCTCCAGAAGAAATTTTTGACAGAGTACACATTGATGATCTTGGCGACCGTAGGTGCGTTCGGTATCGCAAGATACAGAGAAGGCGTACTTGTAATGCTGTTATTTGAACTGGGGATGATTTTTGAATCCTTTGCTACGGACAGCGCCAAGCGCTCCATTACAAAGATGCTGAATATTCGTCCGGAGTATGCAACGAGAAAAGTGCATGGCAAAGAATATCAGGTAGCTCCTTCGGCGCTTAAGCTTGGGAATACCATTGTGATTAAACCGGGAGAGAGGATTCCTGTGGATGCAGTTGTGACAGAAGGAACAACCAGCATTGATATGAAGGCGCTTACCGGAGAGTCTGTTCCGAAATCTGTACAGCCGGGAGAGAAGATTTACAGTGGCTGCATTAATTTGAATGCTGTAATTGAGGCGAAAGTATTGGCTGTTTATCAGGATTCGACTGTGTCCAGAATTATGGAGATGGTGGAAAGAGCACAGGATGAAAAGGCAGAAAGCGAGAATTTTATTACACGCTTTTCCAAAATTTATACGCCGATCATGTTGATCTTGGCGCTTTTGGTAATGATCTATCCTCCGCTTACTTTCTCTTATGGAAATTGGGATACCTGGATTTACCGAGGGTTGATTTTCCTTGTAGTGGCATGCCCAAGCGGAATGATGATTTCTGTTCCGATTGCATTTCTGGGAGGCATTGCATCGGCTGCGTGCCATGGAATTGTAGTAAAAGGCGGTAATTACCTGGAAGATCTGACGAAAGCAGATACGTTTATATTTGATAAGACGGGTACGCTGACAGAGGGCGTGTTCCATGTGAAAGAAATCAAAGCGGTGGGGATGTCGAATGAAGAGCTTCTTCGGATTGCAGCCCATGTGGAAAGTTATTCCAATCATCCGATTGCACAGTCGCTTCAGGATGCTTATGACGGTGAGATCAGCCAGGTGAAAGTGGGACGGATGCGGGAGATTCCAGGGTATGGAATCAGCGCAACGTTTGAAGGACAGAAGGTATATATGGGAAGCAAGAGGCTGATGGAGAAGCGGCGGATTGTCTGTGATACCGTGTCAAAGCCTGGGACCGTTGTCTATGTGGCGTTAGGGGATAAATATGCCGGATATATTGTGATTGCAGATACCATTAAAGAGAAGGCGCGTACGACGCTTCGGTATCTGAAAGAAAAACGGGAAGCTGTACTGGTAATGATGACCGGAGATACAGAGAAAGCAAGCCTTCCTGTTGCCAAGGAATTGAAGATGGATTATGCTTACACGGACCTGATGCCGACAGATAAGATGGAGCAGTTAGAAGAGTTTATGGAGCTTCAGGATGGAATGGAACGGGTCGTTTGTGTGGGGGATGGAATCAATGATGCGCCGGTGCTTGCACGAGCAGATGTGGGTATTGCTATGGGAGCGATGGGATCTGCGGCAGCTGTAGAGGCGGCGGACATTATTTTGATGGACGATGAGTTTCCGAGAATTAAGGATGCGATTAAGATTGCAAAAGAGACACTCAGAGTGGTGACACAGAACATTACCTTTGCGCTTGTGATTAAGGCGGTGATTCTGGTGTTGGCTGCAATAGGCTATTTCAGTATGTGGGAGGCCATTATTGCAGAAGTAGGCGTGATGTTTGCAGGAATTTTAAATGCTGTCTGGGTGGTTCGGTACAGAGTATAGGAGAGTGAACGAAGTGAAGAGATGTTTGGGTAAGATGCTTTTAGCAGCGTCACTTGCAGTTCTGATAACAGGATGTGGGAAAAATGCATCCGAGGACGGAGTAAAATTACTGGAAGAAGGGAAATATAAAGAGGCAGTGAAAGAATTTGAACAGGCCGTTGAGGACGACGTGAACGTTGGAGACGCCTATCGTGGAATTGGAATTGCCAAATGGGAGCAGGAAGACTATGAAGGCGCGCGCGAGGCGTTTAAGAATGCTTTGGAAAATGGTGCGAAGAAGACGGGAACTTTATACAATTTTATTGGAACTTGTGAGCTTCGCCTGGGTAATCCAGAATCTGCGCTGAATTATTACAATCTGGGACTTGCCAGTGAAGATATCGGTAAGGAACTGAAGCGGGAAATGGAATATAATGAAATTGCGGCTTATGAAGCTATGGAAGACTGGGAGAGTGCAAAAGTCAAGCTGGAAGCCTATACAGAGGCGTATCCGGATGACGAGAAGGCGGCAAAAGAGCTGGAATTTCTAAATACCAGATAGAATCTGAAAGGACAGAAATGATAGAATTAAAGGAAAAGAAGGAGCGGGTCATCCTGGTGGGAGTCAGCACGTCTGATCAGGATGATACCTTAAAGTCACTGGAAGAGCTGGCGGAATTGGCGGCTACAGCAGGAGCCGAGACGGCTGGCATGGTTGTGCAGAACCGAGAACAGATGCATCCGGGGACTTACGTGGGAAAAGGAAAGATAGAGGAGATTAAGGACCTGTTGTGGGAGATGGACGCGACAGGTATTATTTGTGATGATGAATTATCACCGGTACAGATGAAGAATCTGCAGGAATTGCTGGACACAAAGGTGATGGATCGAACGCTGGTGATTCTAGATATCTTTGCGGCGAGAGCGTCTACAAGTGAAGGAAAGATCCAGGTGGAGCTGGCTCAATTAAAGTATCGCCAGTCCCGGTTGACGGGATTTGGAACGGCGATGTCGAGACTTGGCGGCGGTATCGGAACCAGAGGACCCGGAGAAAAGAAGCTGGAGATGGATCGGCGTCTGATCCGAAATCGAATTGCCCAGTTAAACAGGGAGTTAAAAGATGTCCGAAGACATCGTGAGGTGACCAGAGAGCAGAGGAATAGGAGTCATATGCCGGTGGCGGCGATCGTTGGGTATACCAATGCCGGAAAGTCTACCCTTTTGAATACACTGACGGGAGCAGATATTTTGGCGGAGGATAAACTGTTTGCAACCTTGGATCCGACGACACGAGAGCTAAAGCTTCCCAGTGGACAGAGTATTCTTTTGACAGATACGGTTGGATTTATCCGAAAGCTTCCGCATCATCTGATAGAGGCGTTTAAAAGTACGCTGGAAGAAGCAAAGTACGCGGATCTGATTCTGCATGTAGTGGACACGGCAAATCCACAGATGGATGAGCAGATGTATACGGTCTATGAGACATTGACGAATTTAGAGGTGAAGGATAAGCCGATCATTACGGTATTTAATAAGCAGGATTTGGCAGAAGAAGGGCTGATTATCAGGGATTTTCATGCGGATTATACGGTGAAGATTTCTGCAAAAAAGGGAGATGGCCTTTCCGAACTTTTACAAACCATAGAGGCTGTTCTTCGAGAGCAGAAAGTATTTATTGAAGGAGTGTATCCTTATCAGGATGCCGGGAAACTTCAATTGATTCGCAAATACGGAGAACTTAAGGAAGAGGAATACCGGGAAGATGGAATCTTTGTACAGGCGTATGTGCCGGCGGAATTTTATGAAAAAGTCCGCCCGGCTGGGAAAGCGTAGCAGTTTAGAGAGACTGGTTTAAGGTGTCTCGTACAGACTTGCCGAATGCTTTCCGGTAGGCTCTGGAAAAAGTAGAGTAATCTCGAAACCCACAGTCAAAACAGACCTGGGATGCCGGAACTCCAGATGATATCAATTCTTTTGCAAACAGGAGCCGCTTTTGGGAAATGTATTGTCCCAGTGTATAGCCGGTCTCCTGTTTGAATCGTCTCATCATATAATATTTACTGATATAGAATTTCCCGGCGAGGGTATCAATCCCAAGATCACCGGTCAAATGATCGTTGATGTAACGCAGAATGTCTACGATTTTGGCATTGCAGTTATCCGTGTCGATAAATTCCAGTCGGTTTTTTCTTGCAGCCCGGTTTAAGTGAACCATGAATTCCAGAAATAAGACCTGCCGGTAAAGATCGGCAGCATATCCGTCATCGGCAAAAGACTGTTCCAGCCGGGTGATGGAGCGAAAGAGGGAACTTTTTTCCAAAGAAGGAATCCGAAGTACATTCGATTCCTCTTGCAAAGCTTTTTGAAAGCAGCAGCTTAAATCATAGGAATCTGTCTTGTAAGCGTTCATGAAATTAGGAGAGATATAGACGATAATTCGCTCATAGACTTTCGAGTTATCGACAGTGAGGCGGTGGATATCGCCGTGGCGCACCAGGACAATGTCGTAGGGTCTAAGCTCATAAGATTTTCCTTCGATGGTATAGGTTACGCTGCCCTTGATGAAAATCGTAATTTTATCAAAATCATGGTAGTGGTAGTCGACTTCTTGTGTTTCCTGATCCGTCAGGTGAAAGAGCCGAAATTCGCTGTTTAAATATCCCTTTTTGCTATACTGATCCATAGAATCCCTCCTGTTTGATTTTATCATACAAGAATAGGGCATTTTTTGCAATGTTATGAGCATGATTTGTCTTGTAAAGGGAAATAATGCCTGCTATGATGTAAGTAACCAGGAAAATAATGAGCGGAGGTAAGTTATGAAGGTTGTATTGGAACGTTACCACGGACTTGGCAACGATTATGTTGTGTTTGATCCGAATAGAAATGAATTGGAACTGACACCGGAAAATGTAAAGATGATTTGTGACCGGAATGCAGGGCTTGGCTCAGACGGTGTGTTAGAAGGTCCGGTTCTAAAAGAAGATGGAATGCATGTGAAAGTTTGGAATCCGGACGGCAGTGAATCAGAGACCAGTGGAAATGGTGTGCGTATCTTTGCAAAATATCTGAAAGACGCCAGTTATGTGCAGAAGAAAAACTTTAAATTGTATACCGGAAATGGACCGGTGGAAGTTACATTTCTAAATGAAGATGGAAGTAGATTGCGGGTATCTATGGGGAAGATTTCTTTCTGGAGCGACGATATTCCGGTGACAGGCGAGAGAAGAGAAGTGATCAACGAGGACATGGTATTTGGCAGAACTCTCTATCCGGTTACCTGTGTATCCATTGGAAATCCGCACTGTGTAATTCCGATGCGGGAGATTTCTAAGCCGCTGGTATGTAAGATCGGGGATTATTCAGAGATTGCAAGATATTTTCCAAATCGTATCAATACGCAGATTATGAAGGTGATTGATAAGGAGCATGTTGCTATTGAGATTTACGAGAGGGGTGCGGGATACACGCTGGCATCCGGAACAGGAGCCTGTGCAGCAGCCGGTGTGGCATATAAGCTGGGACTTACGAATAATAAGGTGATGGTTCATATGCCGGGCGGAGATCTTCAGGTGGAGATTGCAGACGACTGGAGCGTTTATATGACGGGCGATGTCTTTTATGTAGCGAAGATTTCTTTGAGCAATGAGTTTGTGGAGAAACTAAGAGCGAATTAGAAAACAGAAATAGGATTGGACTGTATTGATCTAATCAGGTATACTAAGGCATAGGGAGGAAGACCTATGCCTTTACAATTTGTATTTGGGCCGTCGGGCTCAGGAAAATCACATTATCTATATCAACATATTATTGAAGAATCAGGAAAACATCCGGAGCAGTCTTATATCGTGCTGGTGCCGGAGCAGTTCACAATGCAGACGCAGAAAGATCTGGTCAGCATGCATCCCAATCATGGAATTATGAATATTGATGTCTTAAGCTTTGGACGTCTTGCTTATCGTGTCTTCGAAGAGACTGGAGGAGGCGAGCTTCCGGTATTGGATGATGAAGGAAAGAATCTGATCCTTCGGAAAATTGCCGGGGATTATGAATCCCAATTGAAAGTCCTGCGTGGAAATATGAAAAAGCTTGGTTATATCAGTGAAGTGAAGTCGGTGATTTCAGAATTTACGCAGTATGATATCGGTGAGGAAGAACTGGAACGGGTGATGGAAAGAGCAGGAGAAGGTTCCAGGCTTTACTATAAGCTTCGTGATATTGGAATCTTATATCGAGGATTTCAGGATTATTTAGAAAAAAAATATATTACAAAAGAGGAACTTCTGGATCATTTGAGCCGGGTGGCAGGAAAATCAGAGTTGCTCCAGAACAGTACGATTGTGCTGGATGGATTTACCGGATTTACGCCGGTGCAGAGCAGGTTGATGCTGGAACTAATGAAGTGCTGCCGGAAGGTGATGGTGACTGCGGTCATAGATGAGAGAGAAGATCCATTTACGTACAGCCATCCTTATCAGTTGTTTGGACTTAGCAAGCATATGGTGACGGGACTACTCCACTTGGCAAAAGAAGCTGCCGTAGAGGTAGAGGATCCAGTGCGGCTGTTTGGACATCCGGTTTATCGGTTCCGGGAAAATGAAGAACTTGCATTTTTAGAAAAAAATCTGTTCCGTTATGGAAAGAAAACATTCGGGAAAGTATCGGAATCTGTAGAGGTTCACGTGGCGAGAAGCCCGCGGGAAGAGGCTTACGCCTGCGTAAGTGAAATTAGGAAGATGGTGCGTACAAGAGGATATCGTTATCGGGAAATTGGGGTTATCGTCAGCAATATGGATGTGTATGGTGACTATTTGAAACAGGCATTTGAAACCTATCAGATTCCCTTTTTCATGGATCATAAGCGGAGTATTCTGCTGAATTCTTTCGTGGAATATATCCGAAGTCTTCTTGGAATGGCAGAAGAAAATTTCTCTTATGAAAGTGTGTTCCGTTTTCTTAGAACAGACATGGCTGGAATGGATCATCATGTGGTGGACCGTATGGAAAACTATGTGCTGGGATTAGGGATCCGGGGATATAAGAGGTGGCAGGAGAAGTGGATCCGTAAGATGCAGGGGATGACAGAAGAGGAGTTGGAAGAACTGAATCATTACCGGGTTATTCTGGTAGAGAAGGTGGATGATCTGTTGTTCGTGCTCAAACAGAGGAAGAAGACCGTGCAGGATATTACCCAGGCAGTCTATGAATTCATGGTAAAAGAAGAACTGCAGAAAAAGTTGAAGAAGCAGGAAGAAATGTTTCAGGAGAACGGGGAACTAGCGCTTGCCAAAGAGTACGCACAAGTGTATCGGATTATGATCGAGCTGTTTGACAAATTCGTGGAACTTTTGGGGGCGGAAGAAGTAAGTCTTTCGGAATACTGTACTTTGTTAGATGCGGGGCTTGAGGAAGCACGGGTGGGAGTGATCCCGCCAAGTATGGATCAGGTTGTGGCAGGTGATGTGGAGCGTACACGATTAAAAGATATCAAAGCGTTGTTCTTAATCGGTGCGAATGATACGCAGCTTCCTGGAACATTGCTGCGCACAGGACTATTGTCGGAGCAGGATCGGGAAAAATTTGCAAAAGAGAAGCTGGAGCTGGCTCCGGGAGGAAAAGAAAAGACTTATATTCAGAAATTTTATTTGTATATGAATCTGACAAAGCCGTCTGAGGCGGTACGAATTTTTTATAGTAAGGTATCTTCGGATGGAAAGAGTGTGCGGCCGTCTTATCTGATTCAGGAGCTGAAAAAACTATATCCAAAGCTGACAGTAATTGATGAAGAGGAAAAGGGAGTCGAGGAAAGAGAACTGACGGAGAGCCTTGGAATTGATGAGTTGATCAAAGGGCTGAAGCAGACTGCGATAGCTGGGGGAATGAAAAGACAGGATGGAGCTTGTGAAAATCAGCAGAAGGAAGAAAAGATTTGGAAGGAGCTCTATGGATGGTACAGGCAGTTCCCGGAATGGAAAGAGAAGTTAGAACAGATTCTAGACGCTGTATTTTTCGTCAAAAAGATGGACGCATTGGATCGAGAAGTGGCGAAGCGGCTGTATGGCGAGAGGTTCGAGAATAGTATTTCCCGTATGGAACGCTTTTCTGCCTGTGCCTATGCCCATTATCTGGCATATGGACTTCGTCTTGCCGAGCGGAAAGTGTATGAATTTCAACCAATGGACATGGGGAATGTCTGCCACCGGGCGCTGGAACATTTTTCCGGAAAGCTTGCCGGGGAAGGACTTGATTGGACACAGGTTTCAGAAAAACTACGCTGTCGGTACATCGACGAAAGCGTAGAGGAAGCCATCGCAGATTATGAGAATTCGGTTCTTTATAGTTCGGCGCGTAACGAATATCTGATTGTGAGAATGAAGCGGATGCTGGAACGTACCGTGTGGGCGCTGTCTAAACAGCTTGCGGCGGGGGATTTCCGTCCGGCAGCTTATGAGCTTCGGTTTGCAGAAGGCAAGATTGACCGGGTGGATGACTGCGAGGATGGAGATAAGATTTATGTGAAGGTAATGGATTACAAGACGGGAAGCAAGGCGTTTGATATGGTGGCGTTGTATCATGGACTGCAGATGCAGTTGATGGTGTATTTAAATGCCGCCGTAAAGTGGGAGAAGGAACAACATCCGGAGAAAGAGATTGTTCCCGCAGGTGTGTTTTACTACCGTATTCAGGATCCTTTTGTGGAGGCACCGAAGGAAAAGGAAGAGGTAGAAACGCTGCTTTTGAAAGAATTGAAGCCAGACGGCATGATTAACCTTCAGGACGAGGTGCTTTTGCATTTGGATCGCAATCAGAAAGGAGAGTCTCTTGCGGTACCGGTGAAATATAACCTCAATGGCTCTCTGGGAAGAGGATCGAAGGCGGTGGCGCAGGAAGCATTTCAGACGATGATGGATTATGCAGTGCAAAAGGCGGAGGAGATTCGCGGGAAGATTGCGTCCGGAGATGTGACGGCAGCGCCTTACCGAAGAGGGAAGGAGACGGCGTGTGATTATTGCAGATATCGGCATATTTGTGGGTTTGACAGTCGTCTTGAGGGGTATCAGTATCTCGAAATTGAATCCATGAACCAGGAAGAAGTTCTTGCAAATATGCAAAAAGATGTGAAAGAAACCGGGAAAGGAGAGGCATAGATCATGGGAGTGACCTGGACAGAAGAACAACAGAAAGTGATTGATCTAAGGAACCGCAATATTCTGGTATCGGCGGCAGCGGGTTCGGGAAAGACGGCAGTTTTAGTGGAACGGATTATCACGATGCTGACGAAGGATCCTACTCCGGTGGATGTGGATCGACTGCTGATTGTGACCTTTACAGAAGCGGCGGCAGCGGAGATGAAAGAGCGAATCCGTGTGGCGATCGAAAAGGCGCTGGAGGCTTACCCGGAGAATGAACATCTGAAACAGCAGGCGACACTGATTCACAATGCACGTATTACAACGATACATAGTTTCTGCTTGTCGGTAATTCGGGATCATTTCCCGGCTATCGATCTGGATCCGGGATTTCGGGTTGGTGAAGAAGGAGAGTTAAAGCTTCTGCGCCACGATGTGCTGGAAACTGTGCTGGAAGAAAAGTACCAGGAAGGAGAGCGGCGGTTCCTTGATTTTGCATCGGCCTACGGAGCAGGGAAGAACGATAAGAAGTTAGAAGAGCTGATCTTGAAAATCTATGAGATCTCCAGAAGTTATCCGGATGCAGACAACTGGCTGGAAGAATGTGTGGAAGCTTACAGAATCAGGGATGAGAAGGAGCTGGAAGAAAATCGGTATGTAAAAATTGCCATGGAAAATGTGAAAAAGTACTTGGCAGATTTAAAAGAGTTAATTGAGCAGGGAATCGATATTTGTCTGGAGGCAGACGGACCGGCGGCTTACGAAGGAACGCTAAGGAAAGATCTTGCACTTTTGGAAGAACTGGAAGAAGAAACCAGTTTTGGAGAGCTTTGCCAGAAGGTGTCTAAGGCAAAACTGGTGCGTTTGGCTATCAACAAGGATGAGACTGTGTCTGAGGAGAAGATTTCTCAGGTGAAGTCCATTCGGGACGAACTGCGAAAAATGATCAAGGATTTGGGAAATCAATATTTTTCTCAAAGCCCGGAAGAGATTCTGGCAGATCTTTCGCGGTGCCAGCCGGCCATAGAAGAATTGAAGGAATTGGTAATTCGCTTCCAAACAGCCTTTGAAGAAAAAAAACGCGCCCGTAATCTGATTGATTTCTCAGATATGGAACAGTATGCCCTTCAAATTCTGGCTAGTAAGACAGAAGACGGCTGGAAACCGTCAGAGATTGCAGTGGAATATCAGGAGCAGTTCCAGGAGATTATGATCGATGAGTATCAGGACAGCAACCTGATTCAGGAGACGATCCTAACCAGTATCTCTAGAGTGCATCAGGGGCAGTATAATATGTTTATGGTCGGAGATGTCAAGCAGAGCATTTATCGGTTCCGCCTGTCAAGACCGGAACTATTCATGGAAAAGTTTCGTACCTACAGTACCGATGACAGCCGGATGCAGAGGATTGATCTTCATAAGAATTTCAGAAGCCGAAGTCAGGTGCTAGGAAGCGTCAACTATCTTTTCCGGCAGTTGATGACGCAGAGTCTTGGCGGGATTACTTATGATGATCAGGCGGCTCTTTATGTAGGGGCCAGCTATCCGGAAGGGGAAGGTCAGGAGACGGAAGTGCTGATGATCGACAGCAGGATGGAAGAGTATGAGGCGGGCAAAATCTCGGAGCGGGAACTGGAAGCCAGAGTGATTGCAAGACGAATCAAAGAGCTTCTTTCCGGCTTCCAGGTAGTAGATAAGGAAACAGGCGATTTCCGACCGGTGAGATACCGGGATATCGTCATCCTGACGAGAAGCGTGCAGGGGATTGCAGATGTATTTGCTGAGGTGTTGAATCGGGAAGGAATTCCAGCCTACGCAGGAACGAAAGAAGGCTATTTTGATGCATGGGAAGTCGGGGTTGTCCTGGATTATCTGAGGATTTTAGATAATCGGTGCCAGGATATTCCGCTGGCGGCAGCGCTTGTATCCCCGTTTGGTAAAGTGACAGAAACAGAACTTGCCGCAATTAGAAGTGCCAGCCCTAAGAAGCCGTTTTTTGAGGCGGTAATAGAATATCTTTCTCCAAAGGCAGAGGATGAAGAACAGCCAAATCCGGTGATTGTGGAGAAGCTTCGTCACTTTTTCGAGACGCTGAATCATTACCAGAGGATGGTCCCTTATACACCGATGCATGAGCTGCTTTGGAAAATTTTGACAGAGACAGGATACGGAGATTATGTCTATGCGCTGCCGGGAGGAGAGCAAAGAAGAGCGAACTTAGAAATGCTGATGGAGAAGGCGAGAAGCTACGAGTCCACGAGCTATAAAGGATTGTTTCATTTCGTTCGGTATATTGAGCAGCTGCAGAAATATAATGTGGATTATGGTGAGGCGAATATGGAAGATGAGCAGTCGGATACGGTTCGGATTATGACGATTCATAAAAGTAAGGGCTTGGAGTTTCCGGTGGTGTTTGTAGCCGGACTTGGCAAGCGGTTCAATATGACGGACGCAAGGAGTAGTGTGGTAATCCATGCAGGACTTGGAATCGGGCTGGATGCCGTGAATCTGAAAGAGCGGACAAAGAGACCGAGCCTGATTAAGAAAATGATTCAGAAGGAAGAAGTGTTGGATAGTCTGGGAGAGGAGCTTAGGGTGCTCTATGTAGCGCTGACGCGTGCGAAAGAAAAGCTGATTCTGACGGGAACAATGACGGATCCCGTGAAGCAGGAAGAAGCGGTTTGTATGCTCAGAAGCCGGCAGCAGATAGAGCTTGGATTTGGCAGACTCAGCAAGGCATCTACTTTCTGGGACTGGATTCTTCCGGCTCTTGCAAGAATCGATGAACACATCCCAATTTGCAGAAAATATTGGACAATTCTTGATGTTGTGGAAGGCGAGATAAAAGAACGATCGGTGAAGAAAGTGACGCGAGCAGCTTTCGAGACATGGGAGAGGATGGAAGAGTATAAGCAGTGTGAACAAAAGACGGGGGATGGCTTATCCGGGGTCACAGAACAGTTTGGATATCGGTATCCCTATGCGTCTGAAAGCGGCCGCAAGCTTAAGTTTACCGTGTCAGAGTTAAAGAAGCAGATTTATTTTATGGAGAAAGAAGAGGTGCTGGGAGAAGACATAGAAGCGCTTTACGTGGAACCAGAGGTGGCGCCTTTGATTCCGAAGTTTTTGAAAAAAGAAGAGAAATTGACCGGAGCATTAAGGGGTACAGCGTACCACCGCCTGATGGAGCTTTTGAATTTTGCGGATGATTATGGTGGACCAAAGCTTGCGAAAGTAGCCGCCAGATTCATCGCGGAAGGACGGATGACACAGGAAATGAAAGATTGTATTCAGACAAAGGATATTCTTACGTTTTTATCCTGCGATTTAGGGCTTCGGATGAAAGAAGCGGCAAGGAGCGGAAGGCTTTGGAAGGAACAACCCTTTGTACTGGGTGTGGATGCGTCGGACGTTTATCCAGACGAACAGGAAGGGGAATTGCTTCTGGTACAGGGAATCATCGACGTCTACTTTGAGGAAGCAGATGGACTGGTGGTTTTGGATTATAAGACGGATCGGGTGTCCAAGGCAGAAGAGCTAATGGAGAGATACCATGGACAGTTGGATTATTATAGTAAAGCACTGGAGCAGATTACCGGAAAACGAGTGAAAGAGAAATGGATTTATTCTTTTACCCTTCAGCAGGAGATTAAACTGCCGTAAATGAGAAAAACTATAAAATAAGGTTTCTAAAAAGAGTGTGCTAGGAAAGGATGGCATCAAATGTATGTCAGATGCTTTCTTACCACACTCTTTTTATAATATGTGTTGACAAACTATATTATACGACATATAATATATACAACAAAACAATATTACAAAATTAAAAGTCCAAAGAAAAGGAGTGAGAATATGGTATTTAACACCGGAGCTGCACTTTTGGATGCGATTGTCCTGGCGGTTGTGTCGCGGGAAGCGGAAGGGACTTACGGATATAAAATTACGCAGGACGTAAGGGGAGCTATAGACGTGTCAGAGTCTACGCTGTATCCGGTTCTTAGAAGACTGCAGAAGGATGGATGCCTGGTAGTATATGACAGGCAGTTTGATGGAAGGAACCGTCGTTATTACAAGGTGACAGAAAGAGGAAGAGATCAGTTAGAGATTTATCGAACAGAATGGAAAGAATATTCGTTAAAGATCAGTAATCTATTTGAGGGAGGTGTTATTGCATGAATCGGATTGAATTTATGACAGAACTGGCTGCACTTTTGCAGGATGTACCAGTGGAAGAGCGTAAGGAAGCCATGCAGTATTATAATGACTATTTTGACGATGCAGGCGAGGAAGAAAAGGATGTTGTGAAGGAGCTTGGAAGTCCGGCGAAGGTGGCAGAGAATATAAAAAAAGATCTTGGCATTCAGACAGAGATATCAAGTGGTGGGGCACAGAACACTGGAGCGAATTATACCGGAGCACAGGATGCCAGAGCGCAGAATAATGGGACACAGAACGTCGGGACACAGAACGTCGGAACGCAGGAACAGAGCAATCATATCTGGAAGATCGTACTGATTGTACTGGTGGTAATATTTGGGCTTCCCCTCCTTTTGGGGATCGGCGGCGGAGTATTGGGATTACTTGCCGGAATCATTGCAACAGTATTCGCTGTAATCTTAACAGCGGTTCTCGTTGTAATTACAGGTGTACTGGCAATTGTTGCAGGAGTTACCTTTCTGATTACAGAGCCGGCCGTGGGGCTTGCGCTGATCGGAGGAGGGCTGCTTGCAGGAGTGTGCGGAGTCATCGCAAGTGTGCTTTTGGTGAAGCTTTGCATGATTGCATTTCCGGCAGCAGGCAGATGGATTACGAAAATGTGGAATAAGGTGAAGAATAGAAAGAAGGTGGCATAATATGAAGAAACGCTGGAGAAATTTTTGGATTGTATGTGGCGTGACGGCAGGAATCGGTGTTGCGTGCTGTGTTGCAGCTTTGGCAATGGGGGTATCGGCAGCGTCGCTTCGCTATCGGTTCCCTAATGGAATCGGGATTTGGAATGATAGCGGGCATGGGATTTCTTTGTTTGGGGATGACTGGCTGGATGATTTAGATGATCTTGATGAGGCCGGTGACTGGGAGGAGGAAGACCACCATTGGATGGGAGAATGGGATACATTGGCTTCGGATGGAGAAGAGATATATGAAGGGGTGCAGGATCTGGATATTGAGATTTATGGAGCAGAGGTTCATATTCAGCCATCAAAAGAAGATGATATAAAGGTTGAGACGCATGACGTTCCGGCGGAACTAGGACTTTCCGGCAGACAGGAGGGGAGTGAACTGAAAATCAGATCCAAAGGCAAAGCAGCGAAATTAAAGAATCTGGGACACTTTGGAAAAATCACTGTCTATGTACCGTCCGATCGCCTGCTGAATGAGATTTCCGTGTCCATGGGAGCGGGGCCTTTATATATAGAAGATATTCATTCATACAGTCTTTCGGTAGACATTGGAGCCGGGGAGGCGAATGTGAATGGCTTTGAAGTAAGTGAATTGGAAATGGACTGTGGTACCGGTACGCTGACAGCGGCAGGAACGGCGCGACAGGAAGTTAGTCTAAGTTGCGGAACGGGTGAGATCAACTACACTGCATCGGATCAAAAAGAATCCTATGATTATGAGATTGAGTGCGGAGCCGGAACCGTGCTGCTTGGAGAAGAGCATTATTCCGGAGTTGGATTGGAACAGGAGATTCTGAATCATACGGGAAGAGAATTTGGAATTGAGTGCGGAATGGGAACGGTAACCGTGCAGTTTGAAGCCCAAGAATAGAAAATAAAGAAAAAATGAATAATACCCCTTTCCTGAGTCAATAATCTAGAAAACAGGAAAGGGGTATTTGTTATGGCAGGAAAAAAGAAACAGCCAGTGGATCTGGCGAATTTACCGAAGGAAGAGAAATTGAAATATGAGATTGCAGAAGAACTGGGACTTCTGGATCGGGTGATGGAACAGGGATGGAAATCCTTGTCGTCAAAAGAGACCGGAAGAATTGGCGGTCTGATGACAAAGAAACGAAAAGCACAAAAAGAAGTTCAAAAGTAACAAAATTATTACGAATATTAATAAGTGTGAACAATTACCAAGAAAGCTTGAAAAGACATGCCCCATTTGCTATAATCGAAAAACTGGCAAAAGGAATTAGCAGGTGAAATGATGGACAGTAAGATGAATGTATTTGATATAGAAATAAATAAATGTCCGGCAAAAGAGGCAATGAAGGCAGCGATCGGGTATCTGGGAACTATGCCTGTCAGTGTGATCGAGATGGTGACGGCAGAAGGGCTGATGCGAATCAACGAAGCGCAGGAGCTGAAAGAGGGAATTAGTCAGTTTGATCTGGTGCTGGCCGGGGATAAGATGATTCTGGAAGCGGCAGAGGTGACGGATCGGAAGTATCTGCAGGAGACAGAAGGGCAGGTCTTTCTGAAGATGTTTTTGCGTTATCTTCATAAGAATCATAAGAGGGTTTATCTTTTGGTTGGTTCGGAAGAAGAAGGACAGCAGTTCTATGATTATCTTCAGAAGAATTACAGCGGGATTCAGGTTGCAGGTCTTGCGAAGGTTTCTGCAGAAGACCGGGCGGATGATATGTTGGTGAACGCGATTAACGGAGGAGAGGCAGATTGTGTGTTTGCATCCCTTCCGGCGCCCTTGGAGCAGGAGTTCATTATTCGGAATCGAAGCCGGCTGGATGCTGAAGTATGGCTTGGAATGGGGCCGGGGATTCTTTCAGTGAGGCGCAGAGGCTTTGGAGAGGGAAGAATTGCCCGGTTCGTAACAAAGTATATTTTGAAAAAAGAAGTAGAAAAAAGCAAGAGATAAGAAAAAAATAAGAAATATATTTCGTCACTATGTATAGCACAAAAAAACGGGAAAAGACGAAATAACCTGAGGAAATTAACAAAAATACGTAATTTCCTCTTTATTTTTTTGTTTATATATATTAATATAGGGATTGGTAGTATGCGATTTGTCTGCATCGACGATAAATTTGTTGTGGAAAATGCATATTGAAACGAGTGGAGGAGATGGAATATGATATCTAATCAAATACTTCAAAATACAATTGAAGGATTGAAAGGAATTACGCGGATTGATTTCTGTGTTATGGACACGGACGGGAGGTCTCTGGCAAGTACATTTGCGGAACAGGAGAACTACGAAGACGAGATTGTCTCCTTTGTGGAGTCCCCGGCAGACAGTCAGGTTGTTCAGGGATATCAGTTCTTTAAGATTTTTGATGAGCATCAGCTGGAATATATTCTTTTGGCGAATGGCGGAAGCGACGATGTCTACATGGTAGGCAAGATCGCGGCATTTCAGATTCAGAATCTGCTGGTCGCATATAAAGAACGGTTTGACAAAGACAACTTTATTAAAAATCTTTTGCTTGATAACCTGCTTTTGGTGGATATTTATAACCGCGCCAAAAAATTACATATTGACACAGAAGTAAGACGTGTTATCTTTATTATTGAAACGAAGCACGAGAAGGACAGCAATGCCCTTGACAATGTGCGTACGCTTCTTGGAAACCGTGCAAGAGATTTTGTGACAGCGGTAGATGAGAAAAACATTATTGTAGTAAAAGAACTGGAACCGACAGACGGGCATGTGGAGCTTGAGAAGATCGCTCAGAATATGTACACACTTTTGAAGGATGACGGAGAAGAGGATGTACTGATTGCTTATGGAACCATTGTAGGTGATATCAAAGAAGTATCCAAATCCTACAAGGAGGCAAAGCTTGCATTGGATGTCGGCAAGATATTCTTTGGGGAGAGGAATGTGATTGCGTACAGTGCTTTGGGAATTGGACGATTGATTTATCAGCTGCCGATTCCGCTTTGCAAGATGTTTATACGTGAGATTTTTGAAGGAAAGTCGCCGGATGACTTTGATGAAGAGACGCTGACGACGATCAATAAATTCTTTGAAAACAATCTGAACGTATCAGAGACGTCAAGACAGTTATACATTCACCGGAATACGCTGGTATACCGGCTGGATAAGCTTCAGAAGAGCACGGGGCTTGATCTGCGCGTGTTTGAGGATGCCATTACTTTTAAGATTGCACTGATGGTAGTGAAGTATATGAAGTATATGGAGACGCTGGAGTATTAAGGATCAGGAGGAGAATATGATTGAATTAAAAGAAGTAACGAAAGAGTACTCAAAAGGGGTTGCAGCTCTGAATGGAATCAATTTAAAGATTGAACAAGGAGAGTTTGTATTTATCGTAGGAGACAGTGGGTCAGGAAAGTCAACTCTGATTCGTCTGATGATGAAAGAACTGGAACCTACATCTGGAAGTATTGTAGTAAATGGACAGAATCTGGCGAGACTGAAGCATAGAAAGATTCCGATGTACCGAAGAGGAATCGGAGTTGTGTTCCAGGATTTCCGTCTTCTGAAAGACAGAAACATTTATGAAAATATTGCGTTTGCACAGCGGGTAACGGAGACGCCAACTCGTATTATTAAGCAGAAAGTACCGGCAGCGCTGTCACTGGTAGGACTTGCACAGAAGTACAAATCCTTCCCGAAAGAGCTCTCAGGAGGTGAGCAGCAGAGAGTTGCCATTGCGCGTGCGATCGTTAATGAACCGGCTATTCTGTTGGCAGATGAGCCTACCGGTAACCTGGATCCGACCAATTCATGGGAGATTATGAAACTGTTGGAAGAGGCGAATGAAAGAGGAACAACGGTACTGGTTGTTACGCATAATCAGGAAATTGTAAACGAGATGAAGAAGCGTGTAATTACGATGAAAAAGGGAGTCATTGTAAGCGACGAGAAAAAAGGTGGGTATAATAATGAGAATTAGTACAGTCGGATATTCGATGAAACAAGGGGTGAAGAACATCGGAAGAAACAAGATGTTTTCCATTGCGTCTGTTGCGACGATGGCAGCTTGTATCTTCCTGTTTGGATTGTTCTACGCTATTGTAATGAACTTTAACTATATTGTGGAAAAAGCAGAAGAAGGGGTTGCGATTACCGTATTCTTCGATGATGATGCAACTGAGAGCGAAAAGGATGACATCGGCGAAAAGCTTGAGAAGGCGGAAGGTGTTCTGGAAGTAAAATATGTCAGTGCAGATGAAGCCTGGGATAAATTCAAAGATGATTACTTCGGAGAGTCAGGAGAACTGGCAGAAGGATTTAAGAATGATAATCCACTTGCCAATTCTGATAACTATGAGGTTTACATGGCGGATGTATCCAAACAGAAAGACGTTGTTTCTTACGCGGAGACGTTAGATGGCGTGCGCAAGGTAAATAAGTCTGATGTTGTGGCAAAGACGCTGACCAGTGTGAATAAGCTGGTAGGATATATCTCCATTGCGATTATTGCAATCCTTTTAGCAGTTTCTATCTTCCTGATCAGTAATACGGTTACCATGGGTATCACGGTCAGACGAGAAGAGATTGCAATTATGAAGTATATTGGAGCGAAGGACGGATTCGTCAGGGCGCCGTTCGTTATTGAAGGTCTCTTGATCGGTGTGGTAGGAGCGCTGATCCCGCTGGTACTTCTGTATTTTATGTATGACAAAGCGGTGGCTTATGTAATGACTCGGTTCAGTCTGCTGAACAATATTATTGATTTCCTTCCGGTGGCACACGTTTACCGTACGTTACTTCCAGTTGGAATTGCATTGGGAGTTGGAATTGGTTTTGTAGGAAGCTTCTTTACGATCCGCAAACATCTGAAAGTATAGCAGACAAGGTAGAATGATTTGATAAGAGGTATCAATGCCAAGGGGGATACATATGAAAGGTAAGAAGAAAATTGTCAGTCTCCTTCTCGCGACGACGCTTTGCTTTGGAATGGCGGCTCAGGTGGAAGCAGCAGGAATTGACGAGGCAAAAAAGAAGGCAGAAGAACTTGAAAATCAGAAAAAAGCAGCGGAGGCAGAAAAAGAATCGCTGACAACGCAGCTGGCGGATATCATTTCCGATATGGAGGAGACCAAGACCAAGATTGAGGATATGGAAGAAGAGATTACTGCCAAGGAAGAAGAACTGATTGAAGCAAAGATTGATGAAAGCAATCAGTATGACAGCATGAAGAAGAGAATCCAGTACATGTATGAAAATGGGAATACACAGTTTATTGAGATCCTCTGTGCATCCCAGTCAATTGGTGATTTCTTAAATAATGCCGAATATATTACAACCATTTCGGAATATGACAGAGATATGCTGACAGAATTCCAGGAAGTAGTAGAAACTGTGGAGAAGCAGGAGAAAGAGCTGCAGGAAGAATACGATGATCTGGAAGTGATGCAGAATGATCTGATTGCAAAGCAGACCGAAGTTGAGAGTACGATCAGCAGCAAAGATGCAGAGATCAGCGAGCTGGACACCAAGCTTGGTGACGCTAAGGCGACGCTTGCTGAGCTGGAAGAAGCAGCAGCAACGGCAGCGAGAAAGCAGAACGAGGCAAATAATGGATATTCTCCAAATGCAGGCGGTTCTTTGATATCGGGAAATGGACGTTTTGCACATCCATGTCCGGGCTATACTTATATTTCCAGTGAATTTGGATGGAGACCGAGACCGATTCCGGGAGCAAGTTCCAACCATAAGGGAATGGATTTTGCAGCAGGAACTGGAACTCCAATCTATGCGGCGGATTCTGGACGGGTGATTCAGGCAAGCTATAGCGGCAATGCTGGAAACCTTGTGATTATTGATCATGGCGGTGGATTGCAGACCTATTATATGCATACCAATCAGATGTTTGTGCGGGCAGGTCAGACAGTCAGCAAAGGAGACAATATTGCAACGGTAGGAAATACGGGAAATTCATCCGGACCTCATCTGCATTTTCAGGTAATGCAGAACGGAACACCGGTAAATCCGAGAAATTTCTTGTAGGAAGACGGAAAACAGAACAGGACTTTATAGAATGAAAAAGAAAAGTTTTTTGCAGGGGGCGCTTTGTGGCGCCCTCGCTATGTTATTGGCGGCAGGATTAATATTTTGCGGTGGAAAATTGAATAATGATAGAAGAAAGAATCCGGCAGAAGCGGTGGAGCAAAAGCTGGGTGAACTGGAATCCTTGATTGATGAAAGTTATATCCATAAGGTGGATGAACAGGAACTGACAGAAGGTATTTACAAGGGTTATATTGCGGGACTTCAAGATCCTTATTCTGCTTACTACGATAAAGAGGAGACGAAAGAAATGTATGAGACGTCTTCCGGAGAGTTTGAGGGAATTGGAGTGCTTATGAGCCAGGATCGGGAGACGGGAGCGATTACAATGGTTCAGGTGTATGAAGATTCGCCGGCAATGAAGGCGGGATTTCAGGATAATGATATCCTTTACAAGGTAGAAGGCGAGGAAGTGACTGGGAAAGATCTCTCTGAGGTTGTTTCTAAAATCAAGGGAGAAAAAGGAACCAAGGTGGAATTAACGGTGCTTCGGGGTGAGACGGCAGAGGAGATTACGGCAGTGGTTACCCGTGACAAGGTAGAAGCGCAGACCGTTGATTACCGGATGATGGCTGATCAGATCGGCTATATTGCGATATCTGAATTCGACACAGTGACTTACGAGCAGTATAAGAAGGCGTTGGAAGATCTGGAAGCCCAGGGAATGAAAGGTCTGGTTGTAGACCTTCGGAATAATCCGGGAGGCAATTTGATGACGGTGTGTGATATGCTGGATCTAATGCTTCCAAAGGGACCGATTGTGTTTACCGAAGATAAAGGTGGGCATAAGGAACAGATTGATTCGGATGAGGAGCATAAGTTTGAAAAACCGATGGCTGTGCTGACGAATGGCAATAGCGCAAGCGCATCTGAGATTTATGCAGGAGCCATTCAGGATTATGGAATTGGCGAGATTGTGGGAACGACGACCTATGGAAAGGGCGTAGTTCAGCAGGTTTTTGATCTGAAAGACGGCACGTCCTTAAAGCTTACAGTTGCGGAATATTTTACAGCGAAGGAGAGAAGTATTGACGGAAAAGGAATCGTTCCAGATGTAGAAGTGGAATATGAAGCGAATTTGGAAGATCCAACGGCAGACAATCAGCTGAACCGGGCTGTTGAGGTTGTAAAAGAAAAAATAACGAAATAAAATCACAACAAAGAGGAATCAAAAGGGGAATGCAAAACAGGCATTCCCTTTTATCATGCCTTGTGATAAAATAAATTACAAACTGTGATGTTTAAGGAAAGGATAGAGAATATGAGAATATTAATCCGTAATGGACAGGTAGTAGATCCGTCCTCCAAAACGGAAGGACGCTTTGACGTGCTGGTGGAAGGGGACAGAATCGTGCGCGTGGCAGAACAGATTGACGAGACTGCAGACCGTGTGCTGGACGCGGAAGGCTGCTATGTGATGCCAGGATTTATTGATCTCCATGTACATTTGAGAGATCCGGGACTGGAATATAAAGAGACCCTTCAGACGGGTGGAATGGCTGCGGTAAAAGGCGGTGTTACAACGGTGTGCGCCATGCCAAATACAAAGCCGGTTATGGATGACGGGCAGAAGGTGGCAGAGGTTCACAAGAGGGCGGAGGAAGAGTCTCCTGCTCATGTGATACAAATCGGCGCGGTTACGAAAGATCAGGCAGGTCAGGAACTGGCCGATATTGCAGGGATGTCAGAAGCAGGATGCCATGCCATTAGCGAGGACGGAAAGTCTGTGATGAATGCCTCTCTTTATCGCAAGGCGATGAAGATCGCGAAAGAGAAAGGAATCTCGGTGTTTGCTCACTGTGAGGATATTACCATGGTAGAGGGCGGTGTAATGAATGCCGATGAGAACGCTGTGCGTCTGGGACTAAAAGGAATTACGAATTCAGTAGAAGATGTGATCGTAGCAAGAGATATTCTGCTGGCAAAAGAGACGGGAGTGCGTCTCCATCTCTGTCATTGCTCTACAGCGGACAGTGTAGAGATGATTCGTCTTGCCAAAGGAGAAGGCCTTCCGGTAACAGGAGAGGTGTGTCCGCACCATTTCATTCTGACGGCAGACGATATCTTGGAAGATGACGGCAATTACAAGATGAATCCGCCGCTTCGAGGGAAGAAAGATGTGGAAGCGTTGAGACAGGGGCTGGCAGATGGAACGATGGATGTCATTTCCACAGACCATGCACCTCATTCAGAAGAAGAGAAGAACCGATCTATGGCGAAGGCGGCATTTGGAATTGTGGGACTTGAGACATCCGCGGCGCTGACCTATACGGAGCTTGTGAAGACGGGAATTTTGTCTGTGATGCAGATGGCAGAGAAGATGAGTTACAATCCGGCGCAGATTCTGGGACTTTCGGACAAAGGAGCTGTAGCAGAAGGGAAGAAGGCAGATTTGGTGATTTTTGACCCGAATCCAACCTACACCATTGATAAGAATACGTTTGTATCCAAAGGGAAGAATACTCCGTTCCACGGGAGAACCGTAACAGGAGAAGTACGGTTCACGCTGGTAGACGGAAAAGTTGTATACGAGAAATAAGGAGGAATGAAAAGTGATTAACAAATTAGTAGCCAATATTAAAAAGACAGGAGCGCCAATCGTAGTTGGGCTGGATCCGATGTTGAATTATATTCCAAAGCATGTACAGGACAAAGCTTTTGCGGAATACGGAGAGACTTTAGAAGGCGCGGCAGAAGCAATCTGGCAGTTCAACAAAGAGATCGTAGATAAGACATATGATCTGATTCCGGCTGTGAAACCACAGATCGCTATGTATGAGCAGTTTGGAATTCCGGGACTTGCTGCTTTTAAGAAGACGGTTGATTATTGCAAAGAAAAAGGGCTGGTAGTTATTGGAGATATTAAGAGAGGAGACATTGGCTCTACTTCTGCGGCGTATGCAGTAGGTCATGTGGGACGTGTACAGGTTGGATCTAAGACATATGTACCGTTTGATGAAGATTTTGTGACGGTTAACCCGTATCTGGGATCTGACGGTGTGAAACCATTCGTAGATGTATGTAAGGAAGAAAAGAAAGGCCTCTTTATTCTGGTGAAAACATCCAATCCTTCCAGTGGTGAATTCCAGGACAGACTGATCGATGGAAGACCGCTCTATGAGTTGGTAGGAGAGAAAGTTGCAGAATGGGGAAGCGAGCATATGGGCGATGAGTACAGTTATGTAGGAGCTGTTGTGGGAGCAACCTATCCGGAGATGGGAAAAGTGTTACGTAAAGTAATGCCGAAATCCTATATTCTGGTTCCGGGATATGGAGCCCAGGGCGGAAAAGGCAAAGATCTGGTTCACTTCTTCAATGAAGACGGATTGGGTGCAATCATTAATTCTTCCCGTGGAATTATCGCGGCTTATAAGCAGGAAGCATACGCAAAATATGGAGAAGAAAACTTTGGGGATGCCTCTAGAGCAGCAGTAGAGGATATGATTGCTGATATTCGGGAAAGTCTGGAACAGAAATAGAAAAGGGAAGAAGGAACAAGGATGGAAGAAAAGAAGAAAGAACAGGCTGTGGTGATATCTCAAGAACAGCTTGCAGATGGAATATACAGTATGTGGATTCGGACGGAAGCGTCTAGGGCGGCAAAGCCGGGACAGTTCCTGTCTTTGTATACGAACGATGGAACAAAGCTTCTTCCGCGTCCGATCAGTATCTGTGAGATCGATGCAGAAAATGGCAGCCTTCGCGTAGTATACCGCGTGACAGGAGAGCATACAGGAACGGAAAGCTTTTCGCGGATGAAAGCGGGAGATACCATTCCGGTTATCGGACCTCTCGGAAATGGTTTTCCGTTGGAAAGAGCAGCTGGGAAAAAAGTGTTTTTGATGGGCGGTGGAATTGGTGTGCCGCCAATTTTGGAGCTGGCAAAACAGCTGGAGTGTGAAGAAAAGCAGATTCTGGCAGGTTACCGCGATCAGCAGACCTTTTTGAAGGAAGAATTTGAGCAGAACGGGACGCTTTATATTTCTACCGAAGATGGAAGTGTGGGAACAAAAGGAAATGTTATGGATGCGATTCGGGAGAATGGCTTAAAGGCGGATCTCATTTACGCATGTGGTCCGACTCCAATGCTTCGGGCAATCAAGCAGTATGCAGAGGAACAGAACATAGAATGTTACATTTCTCTGGAAGAGAGAATGGCATGCGGAATCGGAGCCTGCCTTGCCTGCGTCTGCAAGTCGAAGGAGAAGGATCATCACAGCAATGTGAACAACAAGCGGATCTGCAAAGATGGTCCGGTATTTCTGTCTACGGAGGTGGAGATCTGATGAATATGAAGGTAAATATCGCGGGAGTAGAATGGAAAAATCCGGTAACAGTAGCATCTGGAACCTTCGGCTCCGGCGCTGAATTTGCAGATTATGTAGATTTAAACCGGTTGGGAGCTGTGACGACAAAAGGCGTTGCCAATATTCCGTGGCCGGGCAATCCGACTCCTCGAGTGGCGGAGGTCTACGGAGGAATGATGAATGCAGTGGGTCTGCAGAATCCGGGTATGGATCTGTTCTGTCAGCGGGACATTCCGTTTTTGAAAGAATACGATACTCGCATTATCGTGAACGTATGTGGAAAATCAACGGAAGATTACTGCGAAGTGGTGGAACGTCTGGCAGATGAGGATGTGGATATGCTGGAAATCAATATTTCCTGTCCGAACGTCAAGGAAGGCGGAATCGCATTTGGACAGAATCCGAAAGCGGCGGAAGAGATTACAAAGGCTGTGAAGAAGTATGCGAAGCAGCCGGTGATTATGAAGTTAAGTCCCAATGTGACAGATATTTCAGAGATGGCAAAGGCTGTAGAAGCCGGTGGCGCAGATGCGGTCTCTCTGATCAACACACTGACCGGAATGAAGATTGATGTGAACCGGAGACAGTTCGTATTGGCGAATAAGACCGGAGGTGTATCTGGTCCAGCCATTCATCCGATTGCGGTGCGTATGGTTTATCAGGCAGCTCATGCGGTGAAGGTTCCGATTATCGGAATGGGTGGAATTGCCAGTGCAGAAGATGCGATTGAGATGATTCTGGCAGGAGCCAGTGCGGTGTCTGTAGGAACAGCTAACTTCCACAATCCGGCTGTGACGATGGAGATTGTGGATGGAATCGAAGCGTATATGAAAAAATACGGATTTGAGACGGTTGCCGATATGGTCGGACTGGTCGATTAATTGTGATCGAATTATCTGCGATACAATATGGAAGTATAATGAAATATAAAGGGAAGAGCACTTATTGAAATAGGTGTTCTTCCTTTTATAAGTATACCTTATGAATAGATATGCAAAAATGTAATGGGGCAAGAGATTTTCATTTGCAGATCCATATGCTATGATAAATCTAACGAGATAATACAACTGAATATTTCAAAATTCTTCAAGATACATTTGCAGGACGGGAAACCTGTTTAGCCTTTGGCCGATGTATCTTTTTTGTTGCAAGAGAGACAATGTTAAGGAGGATTACGAAAATGGAAAGAACATCAGTAGAGAACTTAAAGGAAATGATCCGTGCAGGTCGAGGTAAGATCCCGGCTGACAAAGTGATCAAGGGAGGAAAGCTTGTAAACGTTATGTCCAGTGAGATTTATCCGGCGGATATTGCGATTTACAAGGATATGATCGCAGCAGTTGGCGATGTGGAAGCTTATGTTGGTCCAGAAACGGAGATCATTGACGCAAAAGGGATGTATTTAACCCCAGGTATGATCGACGGACACATCCACAGCGAATGCAGTAAGCTCAGTATTACAAGCTATGCAAAAGCGGTTGTTCCAAGAGGAACCACAAGTATGATCTCAGGACTTGACGAATATATTTCCGTATCCGGTCTGGAAGGATTAAAAGAGGTACAGGAAGAAGTAAAGAAGAGCCCGCTGAAAGTGTTCTGGGGAGCACCTTATAAGACCCCATATACCATTCCGCAGTCAACAGTTGCATTTAACTTTACAAAGGAAGTTCATGCGGAAGTTCAGCAGTGGCCGGAATGCTACGGTGTTTGGGAGACGGTAAGAGAGTTCCTGCAGGAAGAGGATGAAGATACGTTGGGAGCGATTGCAGAGGCTTATAAGAATCGTCTTCCGGTATTTGGATGTGCGCCAATGGCAAGAGGAAATGATTTGAACGGCTACTTGTGCGGCGGAGTGCGTCTGGACCATGAGAGTTATGATCATGAGGAAGTGGTAGAGAAGATGAGAAAAGGAATGCATATGCTGATTCGTGAATCTTCTGTGACACATTTCCTTGAGGAAAATATCAAAGCAGTGACAGAGGTAAATCCTGCATTTGCTCGTCGTGTAAGCTTCTGTACCGATGATGTGACAGCGACAGATGTGCTGGAAAAAGGACATCTTGATAATGTGGTGCGTTTGGCAATCAAAGCTGGTGTTGAGCCAATGACAGCAATCCAGATGGCAACGATCAATAGTGCGGAAGCATACCGCATTGATGATAAAGTCGGCTCCATCTGTCCGGGAAGAATTGCAGACATCCTTTTTGTAGATGATCTTGAGAACTTTGAAGTAAAAGAAGTTATGACAAACGGTAAGATGGTGGCAAAAGACCACAAGCTTACTTATGATCTTCAGGCTCCGGAGAGAAGTTCCGTACTGAAAGGGGAACTGAAGTGTAAGAAAACAACAAAAGAGGATTTTGAATATAAGACCTCTATCCAGAATGGCGAAGCAAAAGTTCTGGCTATGGATGTAAAAGGACCATTCGTTCGTAAGAGAAGAGATGTTGTTCTGAAGGTGGAAAATGGAATCGTTCTTCCTGATACCGAGCAGGATGTGGCAATGGTATCTGTATTAGAAAGATTCGGAAGAAACGGAAATAAATCTCTTGCGTTCTGTTCCGGATGGAAATTGAAAAAAGGTGCAATGGCATCTTCCGCAGCTCCGGATGATAACAACTTGGTTGTAATGGGAGTAAATGCAGAAGATATGTCTATCGCGGTAAATTATTTGATCGAACAGGGCGGTGGACAGGTTGTCGTTGCAGACGGAGAAATTCTTGAATTTCTTCCACTTCCAGTAGGAGGAATCGTAAGTGACCGTGAGCCGGAAGAAATCGCAGCACACGAAAAGCTCATCGATCAGGCGGCAAGATCTCTTGGTTCCGATCTTCCGGATCCAATGATGTACATGTTCTTCCTGCCGATTACAGCAATTCCGGATTATGCGATCACAGATGCAGGCCCGGTAGATTATGTAGCGCTTACAACCTTTGATCCAGTTCTTGAAGTGGTAGAGAAATAGAGGGACAGAAATTATGAAGAAAGAAGAATTAAAAAAATTAATTGATACGGCAGCTGGAAGAATTCCGGCTGACCTGGTCATCAAAAATTGTAAAGTGATCAATGTATTTTCCGGTAAAATCGTAGAAGGCGATATTGCAGTAAGTGGCGGACAGATTGCCGGAATCGGTAACTATGAAGGAAAAGAAGTCGTGGATGCAAAAGGACGCTATGCGGCTCCTGGATTTATTGACAGCCATATCCATATTGAATCTTCTTATGTAAGTCCGGAAGAAATCGGACGTCTCTTAGTACCGCATGGCGGAACAACAATCATTGCCGATCCACACGAAATCGTAAATGTATGTGGAATTACAGGACTTGATTATATGATGGAAGCTGCCAAGGGAACAGCACTTGATATTCAGTACGTGCTTCCGTCTTGTGTGCCGGCAACGCCATTTGAACATGCCGGAGCAGTGATCGGTGCGCCGGAGATGGAAGAGCCGATTAAGAGAGACGGAATCTTAGGTCTTGGTGAATTTATGAACTTCCCAGGCGTAATCGGAGCAGATGACAGCGTGCTGGATAAGCTGATGGTTGCCAAGGAAGAAGGAAAGATCATTGACGGACATGGCCCTGGAATTGTAGGAAATGATCTGAATGCTTACGCGGCGGCAAGAATTTTAGCAGACCATGAATGTTCTACTGTGGAAGAGATGGAAGATCGTCTTGAGAGAGGAATGTATATTCTTCTTAGACAAGGTTCTGCATGTCATAATCTAAGACCGCTTTTGAAGGGCGTAACACCGGAAAACAGCAGAAGATGTCTTCTGTGTTCTGATGACCGCCAGCCAAAGACAATCCTTCACGAAGGCCACCTTGACAATCACTTGAGAATCTGTGTAGAAGAAGGTCTAGATGCAGTGACGGCTATCCGCATGGCAACCTTAAATGCGGCAGAATGCTTCGGATTAAAAGATCGCGGAGCCATTGCGCCGGGATACCGTGCAGACATCGTACTGCTTGACGATTTGAAAGACTTCCATGTAGATAAAGTATGGATCAATGGTGAATTTGTGGCAGAAGATGGAAAATATCTTCCGGAAATTCAGGTGCATGATATCTCATCTGTAAAAGGAAGTGTGATTGTAAAAGATTTCTCTAAAGAGAAATTTAAAATGAATTTGAAGTCTAATAAAGTGAATGTGATTCAGATTCTTCCGGGTGGAGTTGTAACCGGAAAGGCAACGGCAGAAATCACACTGGATGAAAATGGTGAATTTGTACGTAACCCAGAAGAAGATATTGTAAAAGTAGCAGTGGTGGAAAGACATCAGGGAACAGGAAATGTTGCCTGCGGATTTCTGAAAGGATACGGAATCAAATCCGGTGCGGTAGCGTTGTCGATTGCGCATGATTCCCACAATATCATTGTGGTTGGCGTCAATGATGAGGAGATGGAATTTGCAGTACAGAGCCTGATTGCGCAGGAAGGCGGTATTGTTCTTGTAAAAGAAGGAAAGGTGATCGAGAGCATGCCGATGCCGATCGGCGGCCTTATGAGTGACAGAAGCGGAGAGTGGGTAGATCAGAAATTGACCGATATCCACGAAAAAGCATATGAAGAACTTGGAATCTGTGGAGATGTAGAACCGGTGATGACACTTTGCTTCATGTCACTGGCAGTGATTCCGGAAGTAAAGCTTACAGATATGGGATTATTTGACGTTACAACGTTTTCATTTATCCCAGTGGAAGCAGAGTAAAAACGAATGAGAGCAAAGTAAGTAGAGTAAGAGTGAGGAAGGCGAGATGGAAAAACAAAAGACAATCGTCCCATGGTTTAGACGTGGAGACATCGGTGGAATGAGCTATTCCATTACAAATAATATTGTAAACTATTTAATTGTTATCGCAACTTTATCAGGTGTTCTTGGGTGGCCGAACAAGATCGTGTACGGCTATGTAATTCCGGGAATGTCCATTGGCTTGTTGTGTAGTGGTATTTATTACGCATATATGGGACGCAAACTTTCTAAGAAAGAAGGAAGAGCGGACGTAACAGCGCTCCCGTCCGGTGTGTCCACTCCGGCGATGTTCGTAATTTTGTACGGAGTGATTATGCCGCTTCATTACGCGTTAGAAGATCCAATGCTTGCATGGTCGGCAGCAGTGGCAGCCTGCTTTATCGGTGGCGCCGTAGAATTTATCGGTGGTTTTATCGGACCGTGGATGAAAGAGAAGCTTCCAAGAGCAGCGCTTCTTGGTACAGTTGCAGGAATTGGCTTTATCTGGATGGCAACACAGGGTGTGTTTGATGTGTTTGGAGATCCGTTGGTAGGTCTTCCGATTTTGTTCGTTGCAATGGTAGGTATTTTCGGAGGATATTTATTCCCGAAGAAGATTCCGCCGCTTGTTGTTGCGATCGTTGGCGGTATCATATATGCGTTCTGTCTGGGACGTACGACTGTAGATTTCAGCGGAATCGGGTTCTATATTCCGAATCCGGTCAACAGTATCCAGCATTTAATTGATGGATTTGCGATTGTGGCTCCTTATTTGACCATTGTGATTCCTGTTGAGATTTATAACTTTATTGAAACGATGGATAATGTAGAAGCGGCGAATGCGGCAGGTGATAATTACAATGTCCGTGAGACTCAGTTTGCGGATGGAATCTGTACCATGATTTCTGCAATTTGCGGAGGTGTCGTACCGAATACCGTATGGCTTGGTCATGCCGGACTTAAAAAATCCAATGCCGGAATCGGCTATTCTCTTGTGTCGGGAATCGTCCTTGGTGCAGCCGGATTGTTCGGACTGTTTACTTTCTTAAGCAATATGGTTCCGCCGGCAGTCTGTGCGGTAACATTCTTGTGGTGTGCGATTGTCATGGTGGCGCAGGCGTTTAAGGACTGTGAAGTGAAGCATTACGCAGCAGTTGGAATTGCGATGATTCCGCCGGTTGCAGATTATCTTTATACACAGATTACAGGTGCCGTAGGACTGGCTGGATATTATACAGAGGTTACGTCTTCTGGATTGTCTGAATACAATGCGGAGATCACACAGATGATCAAGGATGCAGGTGTGATGTGGAATGGTGTTCCGGGAGTGAAGAGCGGAGCAATCATTATCGGTATTTTGCTTGGAACAATGACAGTATTTATTATCGATAAGAAGCTTGATAAGGTGGCAATTACTGCGGTAGCAGGATATGTACTGGCTTGCTTTGGCTTTATTCATAGTGCGCAGCTTGGATTTAATCCGACCTCTCCGTTTGCTGTGGGATATCTTGTAATCGCAGTATTAGCGCTGATCTTCCATATGGGACGAAGCAGTTGGTTTAAAGGACCGGATCATTTTGATTACGTATAGGAAAAAGAAAATCAAGAAATAAAACGCTGGAAGAAAGCGGGGAAAAGCGGTCGCGGGTGCGAAAATAGAACATGCACCTGCGGCTGCTTTTTGTCTTATGAAGGAGCTTGCGAGGGAGCGACAGCTGTGCTGAAATGTCTGGAGTGCCGGAAGTATGAAAAAAGCATTGGAACAAACTTAAGATTTGTGATAAGATTGAGAGGATTAAAAAGAGCTTTTTAAAGTTAAAAAGATCCAATAAAAAGATAAAATATGGAGGTTTTAAGATATGGAAAGTTATAAACAGGAATTTATTGAATTTATGGTGGAAAGCGATGTGCTTAAGTTTGGAGAATTTACACTGAAGAGTGGAAGAAAATCCCCGTTCTTTATGAATGCAGGGGCATATGTTACAGGGTCTCAGTTAAAGAGATTGGGAGAATATTATGCGAAAGCAATTCACAGCACCTACGGGGATGATTTTGATGTTTTATTCGGACCTGCATACAAGGGGATTCCGCTTGGAGTTGTAACGGCGATTGCTTATAGTGAATTGTATGGAAAAGAGATCCGCTATTGTTCTGATCGTAAAGAAGAAAAGGATCACGGTGCAGATAAGGGAAGCTTCCTGGGAAGCAAGCTTAAGGACGGAGACCGCGTAATTATGATTGAAGATGTGACGACATCTGGAAAATCCATGGAGGAGACTGTTCCGAAGGTGAGAAATGCGGCGGATGTAGAGATTGTTGGTCTGATGGTGTCTTTGAACCGCATGGAAGTAGGAAAAGGCGGAGAAAAATGCGCGCTTGATGAAGTGAAGGAACTGTATGGATTTGAGACGGCTGCAATCGTGACGATGGAAGAAGTTGTAGAATGCCTCTATAATAAAGAATGCAATGGAAAAGTTGTGATTGACGATACATTAAAAGCAGCAATTGACGCATATTATGAACAGTATGGTGCGAAATAGAATCTGGAGGATGTAACATGAATGAAAAAGCATATAAAGTCATGACATTTGCAGGGGCGGTCAATATTGCGGTTGGGATTGTAATATCCGTAATCGGAGTGGCGGCAGGAGTGCTTACCATTATTAGTGGTGCGCGCCTGCTGAAGGAAAAGAAAGGGCTGACTTTTTAGGAAGCTTAAAATTGGGAAAGGGTGCTGAATGATTGAACGCAAAGAAAAGAAAAAGAATCCGTATCCTTGGTAAGATATTGTTTGTGCTGTATGTGATTTTTATCATATATTTTCTGATCTTTTCAGACTGGTACGGACGCACCGGCGAAATGCAGGAATACCATTATAATCTTGAACTCTTTAAGGAAATCAGAAGATTTTGGGAGTATCGGGATCAGGTAGGAATGTTCGCGATGTTCACAAATCTGTTAGGGAATGTGGTGATTTTCGTGCCGTTTGGTTTTTTTATGCCGATGGCAAGCAGATATAGAAGCTTCTTTTCTACCGTATTTTACAGTTTTGGATTGAGCCTTTGTGTAGAAACTTTTCAGCTTCTTACGAAAGTGGGAAGCTTTGATGTGGATGACCTGCTTCTCAATACAATTGGAGGACTGGTCGGATATTTGATTTTCAGCATGTGTGCGGCTGTAAGGAGACGACATGATCATAAAAAGAAAACCAAAAACAGAAGAAGATAGAGCAAAAGCACTGATCAAAGAGCGTGAAAAGAGAAGAAAGAAAATGATTCGTACTAAGTACGGACAAGCACCGCTGAAGCATGCGAAAAAGGGAGTGTATTCCTGTATCTATGCAGTGGTTGTTTTTCTGCTTTTGCTTCTGATGATGATCCATTCTTATATCAGCAAAGGAGAAGTGGGGCTTCTGATGGGATTTGCAGGACTTGGTACCCTGGCGTTATCCGTGATGGGGCTGTCACTTGGTATCAGAGGAAGAAAAGAGCGGGATAAAAATTATATTACATGCAAAGTAGGAATTGCAGTACATTCTGTGTTCTTAGCTGGGCTGGCAGCATTATTTATCAGGGGGCTGTTTTAAATGATTGAAGAAAGATATGAACTTGCGGTGGAAAGAATCCGCGTGATGCAAAGTGAGAATACGGTGCCGGAGAAATACAGGGATTATTTTCATCAGATGGCAGCGTTTGTACAGATGATTGATGAACTGAGAACGCAGCTTCTAAAAGGGAGCTATCAGCAGGCAGATCAGAAGGAGCTGGCAGCGTGGAATGAGAGACTTTACCGGGATATTTTGGGCGAAGCTTATGAAACCAGTTATGCAAATCCGGCGTATGCTGTTCGTATGCTGGGCGAAGGCTATGGGCAGATATTGAGCTTTCTTTATACAGAACTTCGGGGAGCGATTGTTTATACATTTGAAGGAAAGACGGAATATCTGGATATTCTGTTTGAGTTATTAATCGAGGTTTATAATCAGTTTGAAGGAGAAAAGGTGCCGGAAGAAAGTGCGGTCAGAGACACGGTGTACTGGTATGCCAGCGACTACTGTGATGTGTTTACGGCAGATCGGATTCGGGAGCAGTTGGATCCTTCGGAATCCTTCGCAGTTGATCTGATTTTGCAAAGTGATCTTACGGATGTCCGGTATCTCTATCAGTTCGGAGAATATATCAGTGAAAATGAGTTGGGCACATCCAGGCATCTGGCTTCACTCTCTGAGGAAACCATTCAGAAGATGGCGGATGTTTACACGGAAGGATACCGGATTGGGTTTGTCAACACCGGAAAAGACCTGTCTAAAAAATCGGTGGTTAATATCCGTTATGTTCTTGGGTTTGAACGGGTGATTCGCCGGGCAATCGAAAATTTCCGAAAGATGGGGCTTGAGCCGGTGATTTATCGTTCCGGGGTCAGTGTGCTTACCAAGCGTCAGCATTTAAAAGTAGGATATTATGGAGGAGTTGCCAACAAGCAGTATGAGTACGATCATAAGGATGATCAGGCATTGTTCTTAGACCGCAGATTTGCGGAACGCAAATTACAGGTGATGCAGACGGCCTATGAACATTTGAAAGATCAGGCGGCGCAGTTGGCGGGACCGGCCTGCATGGAGGTCTTCGGGGAAGAACCATTTGCGCCGGAATCAAAGGGTGAGGCTTTGAAGCTTACCAAGAAGCAGAATGAAATCATGCTTTCGTTTGACAGTCGGCAAAGCCAGATGGTTAATACCTATATTCCGGGAGATGAGAGAAGTTTTACGATTATTGCTTATCCGGTGCCGGAGATCGGAGAGCAGTATGAAGAAATTTTTGATGAGATCATCAAAATTAATACGTTAGATGCAAGTACCTACGAACGGGTGCAGCAGACGCTGATTGATGTGCTGGATCAGGGAACACATGTAAAGATTCTTGGTGCAGGCGATAATCGGACAGATCTGACGGTGCAGCTTTATCCATTAAAGGATCCTTTAAAAGAAACCATTTTTGAAAACTGTGTGGCGGATGTCAATATTCCGGTGGGAGAAGTGTTTACTTCACCGGTTTTGGAAGGTACGAATGGGGTGCTGCATGTCAGTAAAGTGTATTTGAATGAATTGCAGTACAAAGACCTGGAACTTACATTTTCCAATGGAATGATTGCGGATTATACCTGTAAAAATTTTGAGCGGGAGATGGAGAACAAGGAATATATTCGGGAGAATGTTCTGTACCGCCACCCAACGCTGCCGCTAGGTGAGTTCGCGATAGGAACGAATACGATGGCGTATGTAGCGGCGAAGAAGTACGGAATCGAAGAAAAGATGCCGATTCTGATTGCGGAAAAGATGGGACCGCATTTTGCCGTGGGAGATACCTGTTACAGCTGGAGTGAGGATATCAAGGTTTATAATCCGAACGGAAAAGAAATTGTAGCAAGAGATAATTCTGTTTCACTTAAGAGAAAGGAAGATGTGTCGAAAGCATATTTTCATTGTCATACAGATATTACGATTCCGTATGAGGAATTGGGAAAGATTGCAGTGATCACAAAGGATGGAACCGAGATTTTACTTCTTGAGAATGGAAAATTTGTGCTTCCTGGAACAGAAATTTTAAATGAGCCATTGAAAAATACTTATAAATAAGGTAGTATTTATATGAATAGCTTATGAATGCAGGCGGATACTGAGAGAAGGAAAATTCTCAGAAGGTGCATTTAAGAAGATACAGTGAGAAAGGATGAAAAGTATGCCAAGAGTAGGAATCGTTATGGGAAGTGACTCAGACCTTAAGGTGATGAGTAAAGCAGCGGTTATGCTGGAAGAGTTGGGAATCGATTATGAGATGACAATTATTTCCGCTCACCGGGAACCGGATGAACTGATTGCATGGACACGTACTGCTGAAGAACGGGGAATGAAAGTGATGATCGCGGGAGCTGGAATGGCGGCAGCCCTTCCGGGAATGTGCGCGGCATTATTTGCTCTTCCAGTGATTGGAGTTCCGCTGTCCGGCAAGAATTTAGATGGAATGGATGCGGTCTTTTCTATTATGCAGATGCCGCCGGGAGTTCCGGTTGCAACAGTTGCTATTGATGGAGCGAAGAATGCGGCACTTCTGGCAGCAAAGATTTTGGCTGCGTCTGACGGAGAGCTTTTGGATAAGTTGAAAGCTTATACAGCAAAAATGAAAGAAGAAGTGCAGGCCAAAGCTGCAAAACTGGATGAGATTGGTTATGAGGCATATTTGAATCGTTAATAAGGTTTGAAGAAATATCAAAGGATCACAACACAAAGGAGATAGGGTATGGATTACAAGAAAGCAGGCGTAGACATTGAAGCGGGTTACAAATCTGTGGAACTGATGAAAGAGCATGTGAAAAAGACGATGCGTCCAGAGGTGCTTGGTGGACTGGGCGGATTTTCAGGAGCATTTTCCCTTGCGAAAATCAAGGAGATGGAGGAGCCGGTTCTTCTGTCCGGAACGGATGGATGCGGAACCAAGGTAAAGCTGGCGATGATCATGGATAAGCATGATACAATCGGAATTGATGCTGTTGCTATGTGTGTCAACGATATTGCATGTGCAGGGGGAGAACCATTGTTTTTCCTTGATTACATTGCCTGTGGAAAGAACTATCCGGAGAAGATTGCTGCAATCGTAAGCGGTGTGGCAGAAGGGTGTCTCCAGTCAGAAGCGGCGCTGATTGGTGGAGAGACAGCGGAACATCCAGGATTGATGCCGGAGGAAGATTATGATCTGGCAGGATTTGCAGTTGGAGTATGTGATAGAAAAGATATGATTACAGGAGAGAACTTAAAAGAGAATGACGTACTGATCGGAATGGCATCTTCCGGTGTACACAGCAATGGATTCTCTCTGGTAAGAAAAGTGTTTGAGATGACAAAAGAGTCTTTGGATACCTATTATGAAGAGCTGGGAACCACATTGGGAGAAGCCCTTCTTGCACCAACAAGAATTTATGTAAAAGCATTGAAGAATATCAAGAATAAAGGTGTAACGGTGAAAGCCTGCAGCCATATCACGGGCGGTGGCTTTTATGAGAATATTCCAAGAATGTTGGTAGAAGGAACTCATGCTGTGGTAGAAAAAGACAGCTATCCGGTACCGCCGATTTTCAAACTTCTTGCAGAAAAAGGCGATATTGAAGAACAGATGATGTACAATACATACAATATGGGACTGGGTATGATTGTTGCGGTTGATCCAAAGGATGTAGACAGAACAATGGAAGCGATCAGAGAAGCCGGAGATACCCCATATGTAGTAGGTCGTATTGAAGCAGGAGAAAAGGGAGTCACATTATGTTAGACGTTGTGGTGCTGGTATCTGGCGGAGGTACGAATCTGCAGGCGATTATCGATGCGGTGGAGTCTGAAAGCATTACGAATACCAGAATTGTCGGAGTGATTAGCAATAATAAGAATGCATACGCACTGACAAGAGCAAAGCAGCATGGAATCCATTCGGAATGTATTTCGCCAAAAGATTATGCGTCCAGAGAAGAGTTTAATGAGCGTTTTTTGGAAAAGTTGGATGAGATGAACCCGGATTTGGTTGTATTGGCAGGTTTTCTTGTAGTAATCCCGCCGCAGATGATTGAACGTTACAGGAACCGTATGATCAATATTCATCCATCTTTGATTCCGGCGTTCTGCGGGAAAGGGTTTTACGGACTGAAAGTGCATGAGGCGGCGCTTGAGCGTGGCGTGAAGGTGGTCGGAGCAACGGTTCATTTTGTAGATGAAGGAACGGATACCGGTCCGATTATTTTGCAGAGAGCGGTGGAAGTCTGTCCTGGGGATACGCCTGAGACGCTTCAGCGGCGGGTAATGGAGCAGGCGGAGTGGAAGATTCTTCCGGAAGCGATTGATCTGATTGCAAATGACCGGGTGAAGGTTTCTGATGGCCGGGTAGTTATTACGGAATAGAAGGAGAGCATAAAAGATGAAAGTATTGATTGTCGGAAGCGGCGGAAGAGAGCATGCCATTGCCTATTGTGTGGCCAAAAGTGATAAGGTGGAAAAAATCTATTGTACACCGGGGAATGCAGGAATTGCAGAACTTGCAGAATGTGCCCCGATCGGAGCAATGGAATTCGATAAAATCGTTGCGTTTGCGAAGGAAAAAGAGGTAGATCTTGTTATTGTAGGAATGGATGATCCGCTTGTGGGTGGTCTGGTAGATGAGCTGGAAGCAGAGGGAATCCGCACATTTGGACCAAGAAAGAATGCGGCAATTTTGGAAGGCTCTAAAGCATTTTCTAAAGATCTGATGAAGAAATATCACATTCCGACAGCAGCATATGAGAATTTTACAGATCCGGATCAGGCAATTGCCTATCTTGAGACGGCGAAATTTCCGATTGTACTGAAAGCGGACGGACTGGCGCTTGGCAAAGGGGTATTGATCTGTCAGAACTTAGAAGAAGCGAAAGATGGCGTCAAAGAGATTATGATGGACAAGAAATTTGGATCTGCGGGAAATGAGATGGTCATCGAAGAATTTATGACAGGACGTGAAGTGTCGGTACTTTCTTTTGTAGACGGCAATACTATCAAAACCATGACCTCTGCACAGGATCATAAGCGTGCGGGAGATGGAGACACTGGACTGAATACAGGCGGAATGGGAACCTTTTCTCCTAGCCCATTCTATACGAAAGAAGTGGAAGACTTCTGTGACCAATATATTTACCAGGCGACAGTTGATGCGATGAAGGCAGAAGGAAGACCATTTAAAGGTGTGATTTTCTTCGGGCTGATGCTGACGGAAGAAGGGCCGAAGGTATTGGAATACAATGCAAGATTTGGAGATCCGGAAGCACAGGTGGTACTGCCTCGTATGAAGAATGATATTATAGAGGTGATAGAAGCCTGCATCGATGGAACGCTGGATCAGATCGACCTGCAGTTTGAAGATAATGCAGCGGTTTGCGTGGTTCTTGCCAGTGATGGGTATCCTGTGAAGTATGAAAAGGGACTTGAGATTAAAGGTTTGGAAGAATTTGATCAGCATGAAGGATATTACTGTTTCCATGCCGGAACCTGCAAAAAGGACGGAAAGTTCTTAACGAACGGCGGTCGAGTGCTTGGAGTTACTGCGAAGGGAAAAGATTTAAAAGAAGCCCGTGCAAATGCATATGCTGCAACAGAGTGGGTAAAATTTGAGAATAAATATATGCGCCATGACATTGGAAAAGCCATTGATGAAGTATAGGAAAGAAGAATGGTAGGAAGTATATAGAAAAGAATGAAACAGATGGATCTGATAATAGGAAGAAAGCTTCGATATCAGATCCATCTGTTTCATTTTGATGGGTGTTTAATAATTTCCCAGTTCTCCGAGGTAACGGTCGATTTTTTTCAGCCGTTTTTCCAGCCCTTTGGATTTGCGGCTGATCGTATCCAACAGAGATTCGCTTACAAATTGTGCAGCAACCATAGAATTGAAGAAGGTGTTACTGTCGACGGGAACCGTCAGGAGAATGGTTGCGTATTCTGCCAGAAGGGAGTCGGACTTGTCGGTGATCACAATGATGGTAGCGCCGACTTCTTTTGCCATTTCAGCAGTAATTCTATCGGCTGAGGAGTATCGCGGGAAGCTGAAGATGATCAGGCAGTCCTCGCGGGTAATACTGCAAATGTGATCGATAGGGCTGATGCAGGCACTGCAGGTCGTCTCCACGTTGGGAACCATATGCTTCAGATATAGAAGGAAATAGTCCCCCAGACAGCTGTTCCCACGGGTGGAGCAGATGTATCTGCGCTTGCTGGCAAGGATAAGATCCGCAGCGCGTTCAAAAAGATCCGCAGAGTTTTTGTCAAGCGCTGCCGTCAGATTCTTTTCCGCATTCTGAAAATGGCGATGAATATAGTCTGAACTGGAGTCGAGTCGCGCACGTTTTGCCACGCGCTGAGCCGGTACGGTGACAGAACTTGAGATGCTCAATACTTTATCCTGATAATCCTTCCGAAGAGCCTTTTGAAAATCCATAAATCCGCTAAATCCAAGAGAGCGGCTGAAACGGATGACGGAAGATTCACTGACTCCGAGCTTCATTGCGATTTCGGTGGAGGTCATAAAACAGGCGTCGGAAGAATTTTCCAGGATATAATTGGCGATCATTTTCTGTGTCTTGGTCAGGTTGGCGGTCAAGATGATTTCTTTTAAATCACTCATATTGATACCTCCGGTTATCGCTGTTTTGCTTCAAGAAGTAATTCGTTCTTTTGCTTATACTTAGATTTAATCACGAAACAGGAAAATATGCAAGACAAATTGTAAATACAATTGACAAAAGAATGACACAATTAAAAGTTTCGTGAAAAAAATAACTTTTATTGATTAATACTGATATGTGTGTTAGTATAATTTTAATAACAAATGAATAATATTTTTCAAACAAATTCAAAAGATGAAGAAAATTATTCAAAACGAGATCGGAAACTATGAGATGGCAGAACAAATGAAGCAGATTACAGGAGGTATGAAAAGTGAGAGTAGGATGTGTAAAGGAAATTAAGAACAATGAATTCCGCGTAGGTATGACACCAGATAATGTAAAGAGTTATGTGAATGCCGGTCATGAAGTGTATATTGAGAAAGGTGCAGGCGTAGGCTCGGGATTTATGGATCCGGAATATGAGGCGGCAGGCGCTAAGATGATTGATACGGCAAAGGAAGTATGGGATACCGTTGAGATGATGATCAAAGTAAAAGAGCCTCTTTCGGAAGAATATCCATTGTTCCATGAAGGGCTGATCCTCTATACTTACCTTCATCTTGCAGCAGACAAACCGCAGACAGATGCCCTTCTTGATGGAAAAGTGAAGGGTGTTGCTTATGAGACATTGTATGATCCGAAGCAGGGCGGACTTCCACTTCTTGCTCCTATGAGTCAGATCGCAGGACGTCTTTCTATTCAGGAGGGTGCAAAGTATCTGGAGAAGACGTTTGGCGGAGAAGGCGTTCTCCTTGCAGGTGTACCTGGAACTCCAAAGGCGAACATTGTAATTCTTGGCGGTGGTAATGTAGGAACGAACGCTTGTAAGATTGCTGTTGGTATGGGAGCAAATGTAACAATTATGGATATCAGTATTCCGAGACTGGCTTATTTGGATGATTTGTTCGGAGCACGTGTTCAGACACTCGTTTCTACAGATGCTAATATTGAAAAAGCAGTGAAGGATGCAGATCTTGTTATTGGTTCTGTATTGATTCCTGGAAAAGCAGCTCCGAAGCTGTTCAAGAAGAAATATCTCAAAGAAATGAGACCGGGAGCTGTATTTGTAGACGTTGCTGTTGACCAGGGCGGATGTGGAGAGACTACAAAGGTTACGTATCATGATGATCCGATCTTTGAAGTGGATGGTGTTGTACACTACTGTGTAGGAAATATGCCAGGAGCTGTTCCGAGAACATCTACAATTGCTTTGACAAATGCTACATTAAATTATGGTCTTCAGATTGCGAATAAGGGTCTGGAGCAGGCATGTAAAGACAATGAAGTTATTTATTCTGCGATTAACACATATGATGGGAAACTTACATGCAAGAATGTTGCAGACAGTTTCGATTGCTACGAATATGTAGATATCAAAACACTTTGCTAATAAATTTTATAAAAAGAGAAATCTCTAAACTTAATTCCTTCAAAGTTGCGAAAGAAGTCCACAATCTTCGGGTTGTGGGCTTCTTGGTTTTGTGCTAATATATGTATAACAAAAGGCACAAAAGATCAAAAGAGGTGACAAAATGCTGATAGAGATTGATTTTAACAGTGATGAAGCGATTTATGTCCAGCTGCAGAACCAGATTATTATGGGAATTGCGATGGATATGATTCGTGAGGGAGATGCGCTTCCGTCAGTGCGCCAAATGGCAGATGATGTGGGAATTAACATGCATACCGTAAATAAAGCATATACCGTATTAAAACAAGATGGATTTATTCAGTTGGATCGAAGGAGAGGCGCGGTGATTGCGATTGATGCAGACAAGGCTCAGGCATTGCTTAGAATGAAGCAGCGTCTTAAGATTCTTCTGGCGAAAGGATGCTGTAAGAATATTTCCAGAGAGGAAGTGCATGCTTTAGTAGACGAGATATTTGACGAGTATAGAAAGGGAAAGACAGAATGAATTATACGGAACAGGCGAACAAGGTAATACAGACTGCGAAGAAGATTGCAAAAGAGAGAAATCATCCTTATGTGGGAACGGAACATCTTCTGCTGGGACTTCAGAAAGAAATTTCTGGTGTGGCAGGGCAGATTCTTTCCTCTAACGGAGTTGAGGAAGAGAAAATCTGGAAAGTAGTGGAAGAACTGGTATCTCCGGTGGGAGAGGAAGTGCCCCTTGGGTATCCGCAGATTAGTCCGAGACTGTCCTATATTCTGGAGGAAAGTAAAGCGGAGGCGCTTCGGATGCGTTCGGATCGGATTGGAACGGAACATTTGTTGTTGGCACTTTTGAAGGATTCAGATTCAGTGGCTGCGAGAATTCTGCTGACCCTGAATGTAAATCTTCAGAAATTATATCAGGATATTTTGGAAGTGGAAGGAATTGATCCGAAGATATATCAAGAAGAGATGGCATCCGATGGCAGAATCCGAAGAGATGGCGTGCTGGAACAGTACGGAACAGATTTGACATCGCAGGCAGAACAGGGGAGACTGGATCCGGTAATCGGAAGAGACGAAGAGATCGGGCGCCTGATGCAGGTGTTGAGTCGAAGGACGAAGAATAATCCCTGTTTGGTTGGAGAGCCGGGAGTAGGTAAAACAGCGGTGATCGAAGGGTTTGCTGCCAGAATTGCAGCTGGTGCAGTGCCGGAGAGTATGAAAGATAAACGGATTGTGACAATGGATCTAGCTGGAATGATTGCGGGTTCCAAGTATCGAGGGGAATTTGAAGAGCGGATGAAGCGTCTGATTCAAGAGGTGAAATCTGCAGGAAATGTGATCCTGTTTCTGGATGAGGTGCATACGATTATTGGAGCTGGTGGTGCGGAAGGAGCAATGGATGCATCTAATATTCTGAAGCCGTCCCTTGCAAGAGGAGAGTTCCAGCTGATCGGAGCTACAACGATTTCAGAGTATCGGAAGCATATTGAGAAAGATGCGGCGCTTGAGCGAAGATTTCAGCCGATTACTGTAGAAGAACCGGATGCGGCGCAGTGTCTTGATATTTTGGAAGGGTTGTGTTCTAAGTATGAAAACCACCATCGGGTAACAATCGATCCGGCGGCATTGGAAGCGGCGGTGCGGTTGTCCGGACGTTATATCAATGATCGCTTTTTGCCGGATAAGGCTATTGATGTGTTAGATGAGGCGTGTTCCAAAGTAAGTCTTGCTGGATTTAAAGTTCCGGAGTCGATGCTGCAGCTGGAAAAGACGGTCAGCAGACTGACCGTAGATATGGAAGAAGCGATTCGGAATGGAGATATGCCGGAGGCATCTTTGCTTCGTCAGGAAAAGGAGATGGCAGAAAAGAAACTGGAGCAGATCAGAAAACGTTTTCAGAAGAAACAAGAGCAGCGGGGATTGTCTGTGCAGGAAGAAGATATTGCGGGTGTAGTGTCCCAGTGGACGAAGATTCCGGTTCAGAGACTGGCGGAATCAGAGAGTGCAAGGCTTGGAAAGTTAGAGCAGACTTTGCATAAGCGGGTTGTAGGTCAAGATGAGGCCGTTGCGGCCGTTGCGAAAGCGGTGAAAAGAGGAAGAGTCGGATTAAAAGATCCGAAGAGACCGATAGGATCATTTTTATTCCTTGGTCCAACGGGCGTTGGAAAGACGGAGCTTTCCAAGGCATTGGCAGAAGCCTTGTTTGGTGATGAAAATTCTATGATTCGTGTAGATATGTCGGAGTATATGGAGAAGCACAGCGTGGCGAAGATGATTGGTTCGCCGCCGGGATATGTAGGCCATGATGATGGTGGACAGTTAAGTGAGCAAGTTAGACGGCACCCTTATTCGGTGATTTTGTTTGACGAGATTGAAAAAGCGCATCCGGATGTGTTTAATATTCTTTTGCAGGTATTGGATGATGGACATATTACAGATTCACAGGGGCGGAAGGTGGATTTTAGAAATACAGTAATTATTATGACATCCAATGCGGGAGCGCAGGCTATCATCGATCCGAAGAAGCTTGGATTTAATTCGAAAGAGGATGAATCTGGAGATTACAAGCGAATGAAGAGTAATGTGATGAATGAGATTAAGTTGATTTTCCGTCCGGAGTTTTTGAATCGAATCGATGAAATTCTTGTCTTCCATCCATTGAACGGACAGCAGATGAAAAAGATCGTAGGGCTTATGTGCAAAGATCTGGAAAAGCGGGCAAAAGAACAGCTGGAAATGGATTTGGAGATTCGAGATTCTGTGAAAAAGCATATTGTGGAAACGGGAACGGATAAGAAATATGGTGCAAGACCGCTTCGCCGGGCTGTACAGAACCAGTTGGAGGATCGGCTGGCAGAAGCGCTTTTGTCTGGTGAAATCAAGCGCGGCAGTCAGATCGTTGCAAGAATGTCTAAAAAAGAAATTAAATTTGAAGCAAAGGCTACAAATTAAAAGTGCTTTGCGGTATAATAGGAACAACAAAAGAAGAACCTTAGGAGGATTATAAGAATGGCAGCAGTGAAAGAGCTTTTGAGAGCTGAAGCAGATGGAACCCTTAGTTTTGGAGATTATACGTTGGGGAGCAAGACTAAGCTGGATGGATTTGCGTTTCAGGGAGATCAGTATAAGGTGAAGACATTTTCTGAGATCACAAAGCTTGAAAAGAACGGAATGTTTGTGTATGAATCTGTACCGGGAACAGCGGTTGAGAATTTTAAAGCGAATGCAGAATTGGTATCCTTTGTAGTGTCAGGAGACCAGGATGCACAGTTCACACTGGAATTGGAAGCAGATAGTGAATATATTGTCTATATGGATGGTGTGAATGTAGGAGACATGAAGACGAATTTAAGTGGAAAGCTGAGTGTCAGTGCAGAACTTGAATCCGGTAAAAGCGTTGAAGTTAAGATTGTAAAAAAATAGAAAAGCAATAGAGAAACGTTTTATGATTGACTGAAGGAAGGGACTGTGGCAGCAGCCCCTTTTCTCTTTATCAAATTTTGCAGATATCAGGGAGGAATTATGGCAAAAGCAAAGAAGAGTATTTTTTTCTGTCAGAATTGTGGACATGAGGAAAGTAAATGGCTTGGGCAGTGCCCGATGTGTAAAGAATGGAATACTTTTGTGGAAGAAAAAATGACGATGTCCAAAACGGTGGAGGCGGCAAAAAGCAGGGGGGAACTGGAGGTTGTAACTCTATCCAGTGTTTCTACAACAGAGGATGAAAGGATTAAGACTGGAATTGGAGAACTGGATCGGGTTCTTGGAGGAGGAATTGTTCCGGGATCTTTAGTTCTGGTAGGTGGAGATCCCGGGATCGGAAAGTCTACACTTCTTTTACAGGTTTGTCAGAGATTGGCGGAAAACAAGAAGAAGGTGTTGTACATATCGGGGGAAGAATCTTTAAAACAGATTAAACTTCGTGCAAACAGGATGGGAGACTTTTCGGAGAATCTTTATTTGCTGTGTGAGACCAATCTTGATCTGATTCGGACAGTGATTGAACGAGAAAAGCCGGAGACTGTGATTATT